>TARA_R110001592_G_scaffold43060_1_pt1 | contig 12522 bp, 11 predicted proteins | sample TARA_R110001592 | Tara Oceans TARA_R110001592 (sample SAMEA4398387) | marine metagenome | biome: Polar Biome; feature: [SRF] surface water layer (ENVO:00010504); material: water (ENVO:00002006), including particulate matter (ENVO:01000060) such as... | depth 5 m
TTTAAGGCAATGTCTTTGCGCTCAAGGCGATTCATATAGCGCAGCATTTCAGTTTCTGAGCGGTACTGATGAAATACGGGGTGGCTGAGGTAGCTGCTCTTGCGTTCTAGCGAGGCGGGGATACCCGGCATATTACCTAGGGATTGATCCAGCGCGCTGACTGAGGGCAGGGGTTTATCACCGGCAAAGATTTGCCATAGCTGTTCGATGTCATCAGTCGTGGTGGTTTCATCAAAGCTGATGCCCAGCTGCTGCGTGCCGCGTCGTAAGTTTAATAGCGCGGCTTCTGCTCGATCTGCAATCGAGGTGCTGGCATCCCCAGTATTGACGGAAACAGTGTCAAAAAAAGCGGTGTTGGTGGTATAGCCCAGTTGGCTTAAACCGGCGGCGAAGATGCCGGTCATGCGATTTATGCGCAATGCGATGGTTTTTAACCCCTCGGGACCATGATAGATGGCGTAGAACACCGCCATAATGGCGAGCAGAGCTTGCGAGGTGCAAATATTTGAGGTCGCCTTCTCTCGGCGGATATGTTGCTCGCGGGTTTGCATTGCCATGCGCAGGGCTTGGTTGCCGCGGCTATCTATTGATACCCCAATGATGCGGCCGGGTATTGAGCGTTTAAAGCTTTCGCGGGTGGCAAAGAAGGCAGCATGGGGGCCGCCGAAGCCCATGGGTACGCCAAAACGCTGCGCGCTGCCGACCACAATATCTGCGCCTTGTTCGCCCGGTGGCGTTAGCAAAATTAAACTCATGATGTCTGCCGCAACCACGGTCATAGCGTCTTGGGCTTTTGCTTGGGCGGAAATCGTTGTGAGTGCCTTGACGCTGCCATCGGTCGCCGGGTATTGCAGTAGCACCCCAAAGCAAGGTGTGCTGGCAAGCTCGGTTTCAGCGTCGCCCACTACAATCTCAAGTCCCAAGGGAAGTGCGCGGGTCTTTAAAACGGCGACGGTTTGTGAGTGGCAGCTATTGTCTATAAAGAAGACATTGCTTTTGTTTTTACGGGCCGAGCGCTTGCACATCGCCATCGCCTCTGCGGCAGCAGTGGCTTCATCGAGTAGCGAGGCATTGGCAAGTTCTAGGCCGGTTAAATCGATCACCATCTGCTGGAAGTTTAGGAGTACTTCTAGCCGACCTTGGGCAATTTCTGGCTGGTAGGGTGTGTATGCCGTATACCAGCCGGGGTTTTCTAGGACGTTGCGCAGAATCACCGGCGGTGTGATGGTGCCGTGGTAGCCTGCACCGATAAACGAACGAGCGACTTGGTTTTTGGCCGCGATGGTGCGCAGGCGATTCAGCGTTGCGGTTTCGCTTTGGGGGGCGGGCAAGGGCATCTCGCCGCGTAAAATGGATGCTGGTACGGTTTGCTGGATCAGATCGTCGAGCGAACTCGCGCCAACAGTATGCAGCATGGCTGCAGTTTGGCTTTCATCTGGGCCAATATGGCGTGTTAGGAAGTCATCATTTTGCGATAGAGCGGTAAGATTTTGGGTCATGCTGCGATTTGCCTGCGTCGTCGGATATGCGGCGCCTATTAAACCATATTGAGGCTTCATTTTCTTTAGCAATTTCCGCGATCAATACCGGTCTTCGCTGCAGATGGTGGCATATTCACGACGCAAATTGGTGCATTCATCGTCGCTATACATGGCGACACTTTTCTGCCTTGAAGCGATTGTTGGCGTCGCAAGTAAGTTGGTAAAACACATAATGCTTTTGTGTACCTTAGTTGTTGAAAATAATAGACTTTAATGAGTCTTTGGTCTCGATCTGGCTGGCGTCATCGTTATAAGATATTGCCATCTAACATCTTGATTAAGAGGTTTCTGGTGGCTTTGCCTAGACAAGGAAATGCAGGTTTTAAATGGCGCACCCTCGGGGCGCATATTGCGGTGTTGTCGGCAGTGTTTAATATGGCTGCCTGTTCGGTTCTTGCTCCGCCCAATGCGAGTCAACTGGCTCTAGAGCCAGGTCCTAAAGAGCAGCGTATCTCGTCTTTAGAGGCGGCACTTGCCGATGCCTTAATTGAAATGGAGAAAATAAAGGCGCGGGCGCCAAGTGCGGATGGCGCCGATACGCTGCCCGCTATTCCCCCTGACGCTGAAACCGGTCGTTGCTATGCCAAGTTGCTAGTGCCGGCAAGCTATGTAGACCGCGTTGAGCGTCGCTTAATTAAAGAGGCGAGCGAGCGTCGAGAGCTGATCCCGGCAAAACTCGAATGGTTTAATGAGCGCGTGCTGGTCAGTGAGGCCTATGTGCGTTTAAAGGTAGTGCCGGCGACCTACAAATGGCAGGAAGAGCGGACACTGGTCTTGCCGCCGCGAAGTCAGCAAGTATTGCTGAGCCCTGCGCGTTATGAAACCGTGATCGAAGAGGTGATTGAGTCACCGGAAGAGTGGGTTTGGGTAGCGGGTAGAGGCGAGATAGAAAAAATTGACGAGGAGAGCGGTGAAATTGTTCATCAACAAAAAATACCAGTTAGCTATCGTCAAATTAAAAAGCAGGTGCTGGTTGAGCCGGCAAAATATCGTAAAGTTGTGGAGCCAGGCGTGTATGAAACCCTGCGCAAGAAAGTGGTAGATGTTGCTGAACACACGATTGAAGAGCGTGTTCCCGCAAAATATAAGACCGTTAGAGCGCAGCGTGTGCTAGAGCCGGAACGAGAGCTTAGCCATCAAATTGCGCCAGTCTACAAAGACTATAGCTACCGAGAGAAAGTCAGTGATACGCGGCTGGGGTGGCGGATGGTGCCGTGTGAGCGAGAGATCACCAAACAGCTTGTATACAGTGTTCAGCGCGCCTTGCGTAAATTAGATTACGACACCGGCGGGTTAGATGGGGTATTGGGGAAATATACTCTGGTGGCCATTCACGACTTTCAAAAACAACAGGGATTGGCGACGGGGCGATTGTCTTCTGAGACGCTCTCTGCCTTGGGTATTGCCGGCAAATAGCGGCGCTGCCTAAGGATTTAAACGACGACTTGCTTGCCGCTGACAAATTAAGCAGGGCACAATGCCGGCATGGAAACCCTGCCCACATTACTCAGTACGATTCGTGATTGCCGATATTGTGAGGCCCACTTACCTTTGGGGCCGCGCCCGGTGGTCATTGCGGATACCGCTGCGCGCATACTCATTATTGGCCAAGCGCCGGGTACACGGGTTCATGAAAGCGGTATTGCCTGGAATGATCCTTCTGGCGACCGCTTGCGGCAGTGGCTAAATATCGACAGAGAGCAATTTTATAACGATAGCCGCTTGGCGATTATGCCGATGGGGTTTTGTTACCCCGGTAAGGGCAAGTCTGGTGACCTACCGCCGCGTAAAGAATGCGCGCCGCTGTGGCATGAGCGCTTACTGGCGCAAATGCCGGAGCTAGAGCTGGTATTGCTGATAGGCCAGTATGCGCAAAAGTATTATTTGCATGACACCTTCAAAACGCTCACCGAGCGGGTGGCAAATCACCCTGCTGACAGTCTGTTTTTTCCTTTACCTCACCCCTCGCCGCGAAATCAGATGTGGTTGCGACGCAACCCTTGGTTTGATGCTGAGCTAGTGCCTCGGCTCCGCAGGCGAATAAACCCTATTTTGGAGACACAATGAGTAAAAGGCTGGGTCCATGGCTGCAGTTGAGCAGTCAGACCGTCTATCAGAATCCGTGGCTGCGCTTAGAGCACCACGAGGTAAAAACACCGGCCGGTACCGATGGAATTTACGGCAAGATTTGTTTTCAGAGTATCGCGGTGGGTATTATTCCGCTAGACGAGCAGGGGTGTACTTATTTGGTTAAGCAATACCGCTATCCCTTAGAGGAAGACAGCTGGGAGATACCCGAAGGCGGTTGCCCGCTGGGGAGTTCGCCGCTGGCAACGGCTAGCCGTGAGCTGCTTGAAGAAACTGGCTTGTCCGCGAAGAGTTGGGCGAAACTGATGGACTTACATACGTCAAACTCTGTGACAGATGAGTGCGCTGAAGTATTTTTGGCGATGAATTTGAGTCAAGGTGAGGCTGATTTAGAGCCAACAGAGCAAGATATAGAGGTGCTTCGTTTGCCTTTGGCGGAGGCTATAGCGATGGCAATGGACGGCCGTATTACCGATGCAATTAGCGTGTCTGCGCTATTAAAGTTACAGGTATTGTTACTTGGCTGTGACGGCGATGCTCAGCGCGTTTTCACGTCGCTACCAGCTGCGATACTGTAAACTTGGGCGGTAAAATGATTTTGCAGATTAATTATAATTATAAATGGAGAACGAAATGAGCGATATATTTACTACATTCCAATATGCGATGCGGCTAGTGATACTTATGACGCTAGTGTTGGCTGCGCCTGCTTTTGCAGAAGATAAGGCTGTAAAATCCAAATCAAATGAGGGTTTTACTAAGGAGCAAGTATTAGAGAAAGCCGATGGTTTTTTCGGTGAAACGACCGCTGGCTTGGCTAAGGCGATAGAAAAAGTATTTGCTGAGCAGGGCCGTCCCAATGCCATTATTGCCGGCGAAGAGGTATCGGCGGCATTGGGTGTTGGCGTTCGCTACGGTCAAGGTGAGTTGCAGCGTTATAACGGCGATGTGAAGCCAATCTTTTGGCAGGGGCCCTCAGTTGGGTTTGATATGGGAGCCAATGTCTCCAAAGTATTTACCTTGGTTTACCATTTGGATGAAATGCAGCAGTTGATGCAGCGAATCCCGGGCGTTGATGGCAGTTTTTATGTGGTTGCTGGCGTGGGTGTGAATTACCAGCAGAGTGGAGATTTGATTTTGGCGCCGATTAGAACCGGCGTTGGTTTGCGTGCTGGTGCCAGTGTCGGCTACGTTCACTACAACGATAAAAAGTCGTGGATACCATTTTGATTTAGTGTCTGCCTAAAACTGCACCATAAAAAAGGGAGCCATGCTCCCTTTTTTGCTTTTAACCATTCCTCACTCTGCCACTTCCTCGGTTTCAGCCGGTTCTGCTGCACTAGCTGTTGCTAGGTCGCGGGCTAAATGGCGACGGTAAAGCTCGTTTAAATAAACGGTGAGGTGGTTGACGACAATTTGGGTCCGCAGTGACACCGGAATATCAAAGGCGTGCTGGGCGTCGGGTAATTCAGCGTAGCTAACGGCCTGAGTGGATACGTCCTGCAGTGCCTTAAATAGAACCCTTGACTCTTCTACCGGGACTAGCGTATCGGCTTCTCCGTGAATAAGTAAGAATGGTGGTGCATCCTTGTGTACCCAGTATAAAGGTGATGCTTGCCGCCACAATTCTGGAGATTCAGCGCGGGTTTTTTTAAGGACCTTGGCCGATATCCACTGGGTTAGTGATTCGCTGCTGCGCTGACCTTGGCTGTTGAGAAAATCGTACACGCCGTAGAAGGGTATGCAGCCTTGCACTTTGGTGTCTGCGGTTTCAAAGCCAGGCTGAAACTCCGGAGCGTTGGCGCTCAAAGCCAGCAAGCTCGATAAATGACCGCCAGCCGAACCGCCTGTGGCAATCACAAAATCTGGGTTGCCGCCATACTCAGCGATATGCTCTTTGATCCAGTGAAGTGCGCGTTTACAGTCAATAATATGATCTGGGAAGGTTGAGCCGGGGCTAAGGCGATATTCAACCGCCACGCAGACCCAGCCGTTGGCGGCCATTTGGTTCATAAGAGGCAGGGCTTGCTCGTTCTTACTACCCATTTTTTCTAGCCAAGCGCCGCCATGCATTTGAAATAGCACTGGGGCATTTTTTGGTGCGTCGGCTCGGCGGTAAATATCTACTCGCAGTGAGCGGCCATTAACTCGAGCGTACTCAATATTCTTTAGGCGCTGCACATTGGCTAATTTATAGGTGAAGGGTTTAGCCAGGCGTTTGAGGTCCGCGTCCATTAGCACAGAACTGCTGGTATCAAGGGTTTGCTCTGGCGCTAATTGCAGCGCGTAGCGAACAGCTTGACTCATAATGGGGTCGGTGCGCTGGGCTCTAAAATAGAACACGGCTATCGCCGTCCAGCTAACTATGGCGACAGCGAGACCCAGGGCATCGCTAATACCGCTAAGCTCGCCAAGCATAATAATGATAAGGGTTAAGCCGACTTCTAAGGCGATGATGTGCAGGGCGAGCTCGCCGGTAATAACGCCAAAGATAAAACTGAAAACGCCGAGTAATTCTGGCGCTGATTTATGGGGATGATAGACATTCCATGCTGTCCAAGCCCAGACTAGTGATAACAACAACATAGTGAGTTCTCTTAATAAGATGTGGATGATTTATTATGTGGCCATCATAGGGCATGTGTATGACGATCTCTACAGCTCAGAGCGCAAGCCCTGATGGCCGTCACTGTCATTACTGCTAGGCCTTTATCTGCTATAGCCTCAAGCGCATTAACGGAGATTTAGTTGCCGTAGCGAATCGCGATGACATAATAAGTTTGAGCGCCCTTGGGGGTGGGGACAATGACCTCATCATCTAGTTGCTTGCCTAGCATTGCTTTGGCGAGAGGGGAGTCCATCGATAACTTGCGCTGGGTTAAGTCAAATTCATCGGGGCCGACAATGCGATATTCGCATTCTTCACCGTCGTCGTTTTCTACAGTGACCCAGGCGCCAAAATAGACCTTGCTGTGGTCACTCGGTATATGGGACACCACCGTAAGCTCTTCTAAGCGTTTGGTGAGGAAGCGAACGCGACCGTCAATTTCTCGAAGGCGGCGTTTGCCATATATGTAGTCACCGTTCTCAGAGCGATCGCCGTTCTTTGCGGCTTCGTGTACGGTGGCGGTAACCTGTGGTCGCTCGATTTTCCAAAGCTGACGGACTTCGTCGCGCAAGTTTTTCTCACCTTCAGGGGTGATGTAGCAGGAGCCCTTAGGGCGTGGCGGACGGTAACGACTCATTATAGTGGTATCAAATAGTAATTTAAGGAATTATAGCGCGCTAGTTTAGCGCAGCGGTGGGACTGAGAGGATAAGGTAATGATGAAAAAGTGGTGTGTGGCAAGTCTGACTTTACTCGCCTTGGTGCCAATGTCCTATGGCGACCTAGATTTACAGGGTAGCTTGAAGCAGGGCGGCTTGATCTGGGCCACCTTAGAGCCCGGTAGCAGCGCGGCCTTGGATGGCAAGGCTTTGCCCATTGCAGATAATGGTCTGGTGGTGGCAGGGTTTGGTCGTGATGCTAAATCGACAGCGATGCTAAAGGTTTGTAGCCCAGCGGGAGAGTGCGTAGAGCGAAATTTGGCGATTGCCCAGCGCAGTTATGATGTTCAGCGCGTTAATGGCGTACCTCAAAAAACCGTGACGCCGCCCGTCAGTGTGCTAGAGCGAATTAGGCATGAAGCAGCATTGGTAGGCAAGGCGCGCAGTCAATTCTCCGCCCGGCAGGATTTTGTAAAAGAATTTAAATGGCCACTACTTGGACCAATCACGGGTGTATTCGGCAGTCAGCGTGTCTATAATGGCAGCCCCGGTCGCCCGCACTATGGTTTGGATATTGCCGCACCGACCGGAACGCTAGTGTCAGCGCCTATCGATGGGGTTGTTACCTTAGCTTATCCAGATATGTTTTATTCTGGTGGTACCTTGATTATTGATCATGGTTTGGGGGTGTCTTCGACCTTTATTCATCTCAGTCGAATCTTGGTTGAGGAAGGTCAGTTGGTGATGCAGGGTGACCCAATTGCCGAGGTTGGGGCAACTGGGCGTGCAACGGGGCCGCATTTAGACTGGCGTATAAATTGGGCCGATCAACGTCTCGATCCCGCCTTGGTTATGGGCCCCATGCCTGAAAAGCCGGTGTCTGAGTAGAAAGCAATCAGAACCTGGGCAGTGTTTATTAAATAATCGGCACCATAGTGATGCCGAAAACCACGAATATTGAGTGCGTAAAACAAATGATAGATAAGAAACTTCTAGAGATTTTGGTATGCCCTGTTAGTAAGGCGCCCTTAGATTATGACGAGCAGCGCAATGAGCTAATATGCCGTGCCAGTGGTCTTGCCTATCCTATTCGCGACGGCATCCCAGTGATGTTGGAGTCGGAGGCCCGGGTGCTGACAACAGATGAAAAACTTGGCTAGCATTCGCATTCTAGAGATGTAGACGGACCGCGCGGCGCGTCTGCGCCCGCCGTCTAGGTCAGATACAATTATCCGCAATTTCGATACACTTGAGGTTTTTTCGCCGCAGCTTGGCCTGTGACGAGAGGCCGGTACGTCAATGTTATCGGCTACCTAAAAAGCCAACGGAGTGAGAAAGTTTCAATGAAAAGCGCCACCATTCGCGATGCATTTATTCGATATTTTGAAGGTCGAGGACACACCCAAGTTGCCAGTAGTTCTCTGGTTCCGGGTAATGACCCCACTTTGTTGTTTACCAATGCGGGGATGGTGCAATTTAAAGATGCTTTTCTGGGCCGCGAGAAACGTAACTACGTTCGAGCTGTTAGCTCGCAGCGTTGCGTGCGCGCCGGCGGCAAACACAATGACTTAGAGAACGTAGGTTACACCGCCCGACACCACACCTTTTTTGAAATGCTCGGTAATTTTAGTTTTGGCGATTACTTTAAGCGCGACGCGATTAGCTTCGCTTGGGAGTTTTTAACATCGCCTGAGTGGATGGCCATTCCCGCTGAAAAACTGTGGGTGACGGTGTACGCCGACGACGACGAGGCCTATCAGATTTGGAACCAAGAGATGGGCGTTCCGGCTGAGCGCATGGTGCGTATTGGTGATAATAAGGGCGAAAAATACGCCTCAGATAACTTTTGGTCAATGGGCGATACCGGTCCTTGCGGCCCTTGTACTGAAATTTTTTACGACCACGGTGCCGACGTGTTTGGCGGCCCGCCGGGAAGTCCAGACGAAGATGGCGACCGCTATATAGAAATTTGGAATAACGTCTTTATGCAGTTTAACCGTGACGCCGATGGCACTATGACGCCATTGCCAGCGCCCTCGGTAGATACCGGTATGGGCTTGGAGCGTATCTCTGCGGTGATGCAGCATGTGCACAGCAATTACGAAATTGACCTATTCCAAAACTTAATTACAGCGACCGCTAGCGTTCTTAATGTAAGCGATCTTGAACATACTTCCTTGCGCGTTATTGCTGACCATATTCGCTCCTGCGCATTTTTGGTCTCCGATGGTGTGATGCCATCTAATGAAGGCCGGGGCTATGTTTTGCGCCGCATTATTCGACGCGCTGCTCGCCACGGCAATAAGCTTGGCGCAACGACCGCGTTTTTCCATAAATTGGTGGCACCGCTCGCCGCAGAGATGGGCGAGGCCTACCCGGAGTTAGTCATTCGGCAGGCACAAATTGAAAAAGTTTTGCTTCAAGAAGAAGAGCAGTTTGCTAAAACGCTTGAGCAGGGCATGAAAATTCTCGAACAAGATTTGCAAGATTTGAACGCTAGTCAAATTCCTGGAGACACTGTTTTCCGGCTCTACGATACCTACGGCTTCCCCGTTGATCTCACCGCTGACATTGCCCGAGAGAAAGGCTTAAGTATCGATCTAGACGGTTTTGAGACTGCTATGGAGGCGCAGCGTACCCGCGCCCGTTCAGCTTCTAATTTTAAAGTGGATTTAAGTGATGAATTGGCGCTAGACGGTGAGACAGCGTTTTGTGGTTATCAGAGCCTGGTAGAAGAGGGTGCTCCAGTCATTGCTATGTTACGCGATGGCCAGCGAGTAAGTTCGCTAAAAGAAGGCGATACCGGCATCATCATTCTAGAGCGCACACCCTTCTATGGTGAGTCTGGTGGTCAGGCTGGTGATACCGGTTACTTAAGTGCCGAGGGCGTGCGTTTTGAAGTGCGCGATACCCATAAATCTGGTGGCCATCATTTGCATCACGGCGTGGTATTGAATGGTGTTATTGGCGAGGGTGAGGAATTGCGCGCCGAGGTTGATAACCAGGTTCGTCAGGCAACGGCCTTAAATCATTCGGCCACACATTTATTGCACGCCGCGCTGCGTCAGGTTTTGGGTGAGCATGTAGGTCAGAAGGGATCGCTGGTCGATTCGCAGCGATTGCGGTTTGATTTCTCGCATTTTGAATCAGTGACTAAGCAGGAGCTGGCAGAAATTGAAGGCTTGGTGAATCAGCAAATTCGTCTCAATACCCCCGTCCAAACTGAAGTGATGGATATGGAAAGCGCCGGCAAGCGCGGCGCCATGATGTTATTCGGTGAGAAATACGGTGATAGCGTGCGGGTACTTAGCATGGGGGGAGATTTTTCTATTGAGCTTTGTGGCGGCACCCATGTTGAGCGCACTGGCGATATCGGTTTAATGCGTATTAGCGCGGAATCGGGTATTGCCGCAGGCGTTCGTCGTATTGAAGCAGTCACCGGCACGGCAGCGTTGGCGGCGTTTGATAGCGCTGAAAATGAATTGAGTAATTTGGCTGGCTTGCTGAAGACTGGTCGCGAAACAATCGCAGACAAGGTGCAGCAGTTGCTTGTCCAGCAGAAACAACTGGAGAAGGAGCTAGGGGCCTTAAAGGGTAAACTGGCAAGTTCAGCGGGCAATGATCTGATGAGCCAGGTAGAGGAGATTAACGGTATTAAGGTCTTGGTGACCAAGCTTGAAGGTGCAGACGCTAAATCCCTGAGGGATATCGTTGATCAGCTCAAGAATAAATTGGGCTCTGGGGTTTTGCTACTTGCTGCCGATGAGGGCGACAAGGTGTCCTTGGTTGCGGGTGTGACTAAGGATCTTACGGCTCGTTTTAAGGCTGGCGATATAATGAGATTGGCGGCGCAAGCGGTGGGCGGCAAGGGTGGTGGTCGTCCAGATATGGCCCAAGGTGGTGGTGTCGATAGCTCAGCTATTCCGGCTGCATTGCAGGTGGTTCGGGATTATTGTCTTGGAAAATAGCGCAGCGCTACGTAAATCACGTATAGCCTACACTGGGTTATTTCCTTTAAATTTGTTCTGGTGTTTAATGAGCGCCCTCTTTGGCGGGCGTTTATTAAGTAGAAGCGAATTATGAGTCTGATAGTTCAAAAATTTGGCGGGACCTCGGTAGGGACCGTGGAGCGTATAAAAGCCGTTGCCAAAAAGGTGGCGGGTTTTCGTGAACAAGGCCACGATATTGTCGTGGTTGTGTCGGCCATGAGCGGTGAAACCAACCGCCTGATTGATATGGCGAAAGCCATGCAGTCGCAGCCAACACCGCGCGAACTGGATGTGCTGGTGTCTACCGGCGAGCAGGTGACCATTTCCCTGCTGTGCATGGCATTACATGATCTAGGGCAGGGTGCTAAGTCGTATACCGGCACCCAAGTGCGGATATTAACCGATGAGGCCCATACCAAGGCGAGAATCAGGGAGATTGATGACGCCAAGATCAGAGCCGACTTAACAGCTGGTAACGTAGTTGTGGTTGCCGGCTTTCAAGGCGTAGATGAGAACGGTAATATTACAACGCTCGGCCGTGGTGGTTCAGATACCACGGGTGTGGCGTTAGCTGCGGCCTTAAAGGCAGATGAATGTCAGATTTATACTGACGTGGATGGGGTGTACACCACCGATCCACGGGTAGTGAGTAAGGCGCGCAGATTGGATCGCATTACCTTTGAAGAAATGCTAGAAATGGCTAGCTTGGGATCAAAGGTACTGCAAATTCGCGCAGTGGAATTTGCTGGCAAGTACAATGTACCCCTGCGGGTGTTACATGCTTTTCAGGACGGCCCCGGCACATTGATCAGCTTAGAGGAACAATCGGATATGGAAAACCCGGCAATTTCCGGTATTGCATTTACTCGCGACGAAGCAAAAATTACAGTCTTAGGGGTGCCAGATACCCCGGGCTTGGCATATCAGATACTCGGGCCAGTCAGCGACGCTAACATTGAAGTTGATGTAATTGTTCAAAACGTAGCAGAAGACAACACCACCGACCTTACCTTTACGGTAAGTCGAGGGGACATGGCAAAGGCTGAAGCCATTGTGCGCAAGCTGGTGAAACAAACAGGAGCGCGAGAAGTCAAAACAGATGACAAAATCGCCAAAGTGTCTTTGGTTGGCGTAGGAATGCGCTCCCATGCTGGTATAGCCAGTAAAATGTTTAAAACTCTGGCGGAAGAGTCAATCAACATCCAGTTGATCACAACATCGGAAATTAAAATTTCGGTAGTGATTGATGAGAAGTATTTGGAGCTAGCCGTTCGTTCGCTGCACGCAGCGTTTGATTTGGATTTGGAGCCGTGTATTTAATTTAAAACCCTATTTACTCTGCCGCAGAAGGATTGGCGCCAGAGGCTAGGGTTAGGCTCTTACAAGGAGATGCCATAATGTTAATTTTAACTCGTCGTATTGGTGAGACTTTAATGGTCGGTGATGAAGTGACTGTTACTGTGCTTGGAGTGAAAGGGAATCAAGTTCGATTGGGTGTGAATGCGCCTAAAGATATCGCCGTTCATCGTGAAGAAATTTACGAACGTATTCAAACAGAGAAAGACGGCAACAAGTAATATACGGAAAATTCGCTCTAGGTCTTTGCTTATTTTCTCAGTGTGGTATCATGCCGCCCGA
>TARA_R110001592_G_scaffold173810_2_pt1 | contig 12519 bp, 4 predicted proteins | sample TARA_R110001592 | Tara Oceans TARA_R110001592 (sample SAMEA4398387) | marine metagenome | biome: Polar Biome; feature: [SRF] surface water layer (ENVO:00010504); material: water (ENVO:00002006), including particulate matter (ENVO:01000060) such as... | depth 5 m
CCCAAGATATACACTTCTGCTTCGAACTTAGTGTGCGGCTTAACGGAGCCCGGCTTACATAAAACCTGACCACGCTCAACATCATCACGCTTAGTACCACGTAACAAGACACCTACGTTCTCACCTGCTCGACCTTCGTCAAGCAACTTACGGAACATTTCAACACCTGTACAGGTTGTCGTCTGGGTATCACGAATACCGATTATCTCGATTGACTCACCCACTTTAATGATGCCACGCTCAACACGACCGGTTACCACCGTACCACGACCTGAAATTGAGAATACATCTTCAACAGGCATTAGGAATGGCTGATCTACAGCACGCTCTGGCTGTGGAATATAGGTATCCAAGGCCTCAACCAATTTTGCAACAGCTGTTGTACCTAACTCGTTATCATCCTGACCATTCAAGGCCATCAATGCTGAACCTGCAATAATTGGCGTATCATCACCTGGGAATTCATAAGTATCTAGTAACTCACGAATTTCCATTTCAACCAACTCAAGCATTTCGTTATATTCTTCAGACCCTGCACCACCACAATCTTCTGCAAGCAAATCTGCTTTATTCAAGAATACGACGATATAAGGTACACCAACCTGACGAGACAACAAGATATGCTCACGCGTTTGAGGCATCGGGCCATCGGTCGCGCCACATACTAAAATCGCACCGTCCATCTGAGCAGCACCGGTGATCATGTTTTTCACATAATCGGCGTGTCCTGGGCAGTCAACGTGCGCATAATGACGCTTGCTTGAATCATACTCTACGTGAGAGGTCGCGATAGTAATACCACGTTCTCTTTCTTCTGGTGCGTTATCAATGTTTGCGAAATCAACTGCCGCACCACCAAATACTTCTGCACACACACGCGTTAATGCCGCTGTTAATGTTGTTTTGCCGTGGTCAACGTGCCCAATGGTTCCAACGTTAACGTGCGGTTTATTACGTTCAAATTTTTCTTTTGCCACGAGACTTACCCCTTTCTTTTCTTTATCTATTGATTATTAAGTCAGAGACAGCTTTTGATGCCTCTGAATATTTCAAGAACTCCATTGCATAGGTAGCCCTACCTTGCGTCGCAGATCTCAGATCCGTTGCATAGCCAAACATTTCCGATAATGGAACCTCAGCATCAATAATTTTGCCTGAAGCACAATCATTCATACCTTGTATCAAACCGCGCCGCCTATTCAAGTCTCCAACCACATCACCCATATTTTCCTCAGGAGTAACGACTTCGACTTTCATAATTGGCTCCAATAAAACAGCCCCACCTTCTAAAGCAAGCTTTTTAGTTGCCATACTTCCAGCGATCTTAAATGCCATTTCATTAGAATCAACATCATGAAATGAACCATCATACAAAGTCGCTTTCAAACCAAGCAAAGGAAAGCCAGCAAGAACACCATTCTGCATTTGCTCAGCAACACCTTTCTCAACCGCCGGTATAAACTCTTTCGGGACAGTCCCGCCAGCAATCTCATTCACAAACTCTAAACCTTCGGCTAAGTCTTCTTTTGGTTCAAATCTAATCCAAACATGACCATACTGACCACGACCGCCAGACTGCCTTACAAATTTACCTTCAATTTCACAGGTATTTTTAATCGCCTCTCGATAGGCTACTTGCGGCTTACCGATATTTGCATCAACACTAAACTCTCTGCGCATACGCTCAACAAGTATATCCAGATGCAACTCACCCATTCCCGATATAATCGTTTGACCAGTCTCTTCATCAGTTTTCACACGAAAAGACGGATCCTCTTGCGCTAGCTTACCTAAAGCCACACCCATTTTCTCTTGATCAGCCTGAGTCTTGGGCTCAACTGCAACAGAAATAACCGGCTCAGGAAAATCCATGCGCTCCAAGGTGATTTTATGATCGAAGGAGCAGAGCGTATCTCCTGTCGTTACATCCTTGAAACCTATACCCGCAGCTATATCACCTGCCAACACTTCTTTTATTTCTTCACGGTTATTAGCATGCATTTGGACCATTCGACCAACACGCTCTTTTTTACCCTTTACAGGGTTATACACTGCATCACCCGTTTTTAATACGCCGGAATATACTCTGAAAAAAGTCAGTGTACCAACAAAAGGATCAGTTGCTATCTTAAATGCCAAGGCAGAAAAAGGCTCATCATCGTCAGCCTTGCGTATTTCGTAGACATCGTCACTAATCAGACCTTCAATAGGCTTTACTTCAGTAGGCGAAGGCAAGTAATCAATAACAGCGTCCAGCATTGCTTGAACACCCTTGTTTTTAAAAGCAGAGCCGCCAACAACAGGAACAATCTCATTTCTTAGCGTTCTGTGGCGAATACCCAATTTAATTTCATCTTCAGAAAGCTCAACACCTTCCAGATACTTTTCCATCAACTCATCAGATGACTCTGCCGCGATCTCAAGCAAATACTCGCGCATCTCCGCACATTCATCAACTAACTCAGCCGGAATATCCCGTGATTCAAAGGTCATTCCGTAATCCGACTCATTCCAGATGATTGATCTCATCTTTATAAGATCAACCACACCCTCAAAATGTTCCTCTGAACCAATCGTCATCTGCAAAGGAACTGGTACCGCCCCTAAACGCTCTTTTAATTGAGCAACGACCGCTAAAAAATCAGCACCCGTACGATCCATTTTATTCACAAAAACAAGCCTGGGCACTTCATATTTATTTGCCTGGCGCCACACAGTCTCTGTTTGAGGCTGCACACCACTAGAGCCACATAAAACCACAACAGCACCATCAAGAACACGCAAAGACCTTTCAACTTCAATAGTGAAATCGACATGCCCAGGCGTATCTATAATATTTATACGATGCTGATCAAACTGCTGCTGCATTCCGGACCAAAAACAAGTAGTAGCTGCAGACGTAATAGTAATGCCGCGCTCCTGCTCTTGCTCCATCCAGTCCATAGTAGCCGCACCATCATGCACCTCACCAATTTTGTGAGACAAGCCTGTATAGAATAGAACGCGCTCTGTCGTTGTCGTCTTACCAGCATCGACATGCGCACAGATACCAATATTTCTATACCTTGCAATAGGCGTTTTTCTAGGCACTTTTAGACCTCTTAAACCGAAAAAGGCCTGCTAGAATGCAGGCCATGTCAAACAAAGAACTATTAAAAACGATAGTGTGAGAATGCTTTGTTTGCTTCTGCCATCTTATGGACATCTTCACGCTTCTTAACTGCAGCGCCTTTACCTTCGGATGCATCCAAGATTTCACCAGCCAACCTAAGCGCCATTGACTTTTCGCCACGCTTACGTGAGAACTCTACCAACCAACGCATTGATAAAGCCATCTGCCTTGAAGGACGAACCTCAACAGGAACCTGGTAAGTCGCTCCCCCAACACGCCTTGACTTAACCTCAACCATTGGCTGAATAGCTTCAAGCGCCTTGTCAAACAATTCCAAAGGATCTTTGTTAGATTTCTGAGCAACAGTATCTAATGCGCCATAGACGATTTTTTCTGCTACTGATTTTTTACCATGAACCATTACGTGATTCATAAATTTAGCCAATAATTGACTTCCGAACTTTGGATCTGGAAGTATATCGCGTTTCGCGGCAACTCTTCTTCTTGGCATGATAAGCCCTCTTTAAATATTAAAGGTCTTCAGGTTAGTCTAAACAAAAGTTTAGCCTTACTCTTATCCTTCAACTAATTCATTAAATAACTAAAATCGACAGATATTCAAATAACGTCGACTATTAACCTTTAGGTCGTTTAGCACCGTACTTAGAACGCGCCTGCCTTCGATTTGCAACACCAGATGTATCTAAGCTACCACGAACTGTGTGATAACGAACGCCCGGTAAATCTTTAACACGACCACCACGAATAAGAACAACACTGTGCTCTTGTAAGTTATGGCCTTCACCACCAATATAGGATGTAACCTCGTAACCATTTGTTAAACGTACACGACATACCTTTCTTAAAGCTGAGTTAGGCTTTTTAGGGGTAGTAGTGTAAACGCGAGTACAAACGCCTCTACGCTGAGGACAAGCCTGTAACGCAGGTACGTCACTTTTCGCAACAACACGTTTACGAGGCTTACGTACCAACTGATTAATCGTTGCCATGTAAGCAAACTCCATTAAATTCATTGTACAAACAAAGCACCTAGTTTATAGGTGCCATAATATTGAGGGGCGCAGTCTAATGACAGCCCTTCAATCTGTCAAGTAAACTGATGTTTTTTTGCACACCAGCCCACTTGAACAATTTTTATAGGATCTATTGCTTATTAAGCTCTGCACTTAAGGCTGCAACAACATCCTGAGCACTTACACCCAAACCTTCTTCACTACCACGCAGTAAACGTGCATCTTTTTTGCGCTTACGTTCACTGTGGTAAGCAAGACCAGTACCCGCAGGTATTAGTCGACCTACAACAACGTTCTCCTTAAGGCCGCGCAAGTAATCTCGCTTACCAGTAACGGCGCCCTCGGTTAGTACTCGAGTTGTCTCCTGGAAAGAGGCAGCAGAAATAAAGGATTCAGTCGCCAAAGAAGCCTTAGTGATACCTAATAATAGCCTTTCGCACTGAGCAGGCATTTTGTCGGCAGCTTCAGCAGCTTCATTTGCCTCTAAAAACCTTACATGCTCAACAGAATCACCTTTAATTAGCTCAGTATCTCCAGACTGCACTATCTCTACTTTTCTTAGCATCTGCCTAACGATAACTTCTATATGCTTGTCGTTAATAACAACGCCCTGCAGACGATATACATCCTGAACTTCGTTAGTGATATATTTTGATAACTGAACAACACCTAATAAGCGTAAAATATCATGCGGGTTTGATGGGCCATCAGAGATAACCTCACCTTTTTCTACCGTTTCACCCTCAAAGATATTCATCTGGCGATACTTATGTATCAAAGCCTCATACGGGTCTGAGCCATCTTTTGGGGTAATAATTAAACGCTTCTTGCCTTTAGTTTCTTTACCAAAACTAACCACACCACTAATTTCTGCCAGAATGGATGACTCTTTAGGCTTACGTGCTTCAAATAAATCCGCAACCCTTGGTAGACCACCGGTAATATCACGCGTTTTTGATGATTCTTGCGGAATACGCGCCAAAACATCACCTATTTCAAGGTTGTCACCATTTCTCATATTTAGAAGAGCATTAGGCGGTAAAAAAACCTGAATTGGTGTATCTGTTCCCGGCAACATAACACTTTCGCCCTTTTCATCCAGTAACTGCACCATTGGGCGCACTTCTTTACCGGAAGAAGGTCGATCTTTAGGATCAATAATTTGGATATTTGAAAGACCTGTTAACTCATCAGTTTGAGTTCTTACAGTAATACCCTCTTCCATTCCAACAAACTGAGCCTTACCGCCCGTTTCGGTAATAATTGGGTGTGTATGCGGATCCCATTTCGCTACAATTGCTCCAGCGGCAACTTTATCTCCGTCTTTAGCTGAAATAACCGCACCATAAGGTAATTTGTACCACTCTCTCTCACGCCCATGCTCATCAGCAATGGCCAGCGCAGATGAACGCGAGGTCACAACCAAGCAGCCATCCTTACGATCGATTGATTTCATATTATGAAGGCGAATCTTACCACCGTGCTTAACCTGAATATTATCCACTGCAGATGATCTAGATGCCGCACCACCGATATGGAAGGTACGCATTGTTAACTGTGTACCTGGCTCACCGATTGACTGAGCAGCGATAACACCAACCGCCTCACCCTTATTGACGATATGCCCTCGAGCCAAATCACGACCATAACACATCGCACACACACCGTGACGGGTATCACAGGTAATAGCAGACCTTACCCAGACCTCATCAACACCGGCAGCTTCTAACTCACTAACTTTTGATTCATCTAAGAAGGTACCTATTGGCAATACAGCATTTTCTATATCACCTGGTGCAAAGATATCCTTAGCCGATACCCGACCTAAAACACGATCACCAAGTGGTACAACCACATCTCCACCCTCAATCAAAGGCGTCATTAATAGACCATGAGCAGTACCACAATCGTCCATAGTAACCACTAAATCTTGAGCCACATCCACTAAACGTCGAGTCAAGTAACCGGAGTTAGCCGTCTTCAAAGCCGTATCGGCAAGACCTTTACGGGCACCGTGAGTTGAAATAAAGTACTGGAGCACGTTCAAGCCTTCACGGAAGTTTGCCGTAATAGGCGTTTCAATGATCGAACCATCCGGCTTAGCCATTAAACCACGCATACCCGCCAACTGACGAATCTGTGCAGATGAACCCCTGGCCCCGGAGTCGGCCATCATAAAGACCGAGTTAAATGAGTCTTGATCAACCGCATTACCATCTTTGTCGAATACTTCTTCTTTACTAAGATTATCCATCATGGCCTTAGCTACTTTATCGTTAGCTCGAGCCCAAATATCGATAACCTTGTTATACTTCTCACCATGCGTTAACAGACCAGAAGAGAACTGCGTTTCGATTTCTTTCACCTCTTCATGAGAAGCTTCGATAATGGTGTACTTCTCATCAGGAATAACGAAATCATTCACGCCAATTGAAGAACCTGAGAAGGTTGCTTGAGAGAACCCCATATACATCAATTGATCAGCAAATATGACCGTATCTTTCAGACCACACACACGATACGCAGTATTGATTAGCTTAGAAATCGCTTTCTTAACCATCGGGCGATTGACAATATCAAATGGCAAACCCTTTGGCAGAATCTCGAATAACATCGCTCTACCAACCGTTGTATCTACAATAGCTGTCGTCGTAATAGTTGAACCGTCTTCCTGGTAGACATGTTCGGTTAAGCGCACCTTTACTTTAGCTTGAAGATGCACTTTCTTGGCACCATAAGCACGCTGGACTTCTTTAATATCCGAGAAGACCATACCCTCACCCTGCACATTTACTCGCGCTCGAGTCATATAATATAGGCCTAATACAACATCCTGAGATGGAACGATAATTGGCTCACCACTTGCTGGCGCAAGAATATTGTTGGTGGACATCATCAATGCGCGAGCTTCCAACTGAGCTTCTATCGTCAGTGGAACGTGCACGGCCATCTGGTCGCCGTCAAAGTCAGCATTGTAAGCAGCACAAACTAAAGGATGCAACTGAATAGCTTTACCTTCAATCAAAACTGGCTCGAATGCTTGAATACCCAACCTGTGAAGTGTTGGCGCACGGTTAAGCATAACCGGATGTTCACGAATAACATCAGCAAGAATATCCCACACTTCCGGCGTTTCACGTTCAACCATTTTCTTAGCCGCTTTAATCGTAGTCGCTAAACCACGCAGTTCTAGCTTAGAAAAAATGAATGGCTTGAAGAGCTCAAGCGCCATTTTCTTTGGCAAACCACACTGATGAAGTCTAAGGCTAGGACCAACAACGATTACCGATCGACCTGAGTAATCAACACGCTTACCAAGCAAGTTCTGACGGAAACGACCTTGCTTACCCTTAATCATATCGGCTAATGATTTAAGTGGACGCTTATTAGAGCCTGTAATAGCTCGACCTCGTCGACCGTTATCAAGCAGCGCATCAACCGATTCTTGCAACATACGTTTTTCGTTACGTACGATAATGTCTGGAGCGCTTAACTCTAGAAGACGCTTTAAACGGTTATTACGGTTGATAACTCGACGATAAAGATCGTTTAAGTCTGATGTCGCAAATCGACCACCATCCAGAGGTACTAATGGACGAAGATCTGGCGGTAAGACTGGCAACACTTTTAAAATCATCCACTCAGGATTATTCCCTGAGCTAAAGAACGACTCTAGCAATTTCAAACGCTTAGATAGCTTTTTAATCTTTGTTTCAGAGTTTGTCGCTGGAATTTCTTCTCTTAAACGCGCAATTTCTTCTTCCAAATTAATGCTTTGAAGCATCGCTTGAATAGCCTCTGCCCCCATCTTTGCATCGAACTCATCACCAAACTCTTCAAGGGCTTCGTAATATTGCTCATCGCTTAACAATTGACCTTGCTCAAGCGTACTCATACCCGGATCAACCACCATGTATGATTCAAAGTACAAAACTCGCTCAATATCACGCAGTGTCATATCTAGCAACATACCAATTCTTGATGGTAATGACTTCAAGAACCAAATATGCGCGACCGGGCTGGCCAATTCAATATGCGCCATACGATCACGACGCACACTCGCTAACGCAACTTCAACACCACACTTCTCACAAATTACACCACGGTGCTTTAAACGCTTATATTTGCCACACAAGCACTCATAGTCTTTGATAGGACCAAAGATTTTTGCACAAAATAACCCATCACGTTCAGGCTTAAAAGTTCGGTAGTTTATTGTTTCTGGTTTTTTAACTTCGCCATAAGACCATGAACGAATCATTTCAGGCGAAGATAGACCAATACGTATTGAGTCAAATTCCTGATTCTGATTCTGGTTTTTTAATAAATTTAATAAATCTTTCATCGATTAATGCTCCATTTGGAGTGATATATCTGCGAGCGCATTGTTGCGCTCGCCTCCGCTTATTCTATTGATTGCCTGAATTAATCAGTCTCAAGCTCGATATCAATACCAAGCGAACGTATTTCTTTAACAAGAACATTGAATGACTCTGGCATACCAGGCTCCATTCTATGATCACCATCAACGATGTTTTTATACATCTTCGTACGACCCGCAACATCATCAGACTTAACGGTTAACATTTCCTGCAAAGTATAAGCTGCACCATAAGCTTCAAGCGCCCATACTTCCATCTCACCGAATCTCTGGCCACCGAATTGAGCCTTACCACCAAGCGGCTGCTGAGTAACAAGACTATACGATCCTGTTGAACGTGCGTGCATCTTATCATCAATCAAGTGGTTCAATTTGAGGATATACATATAACCAACAGTGACCGGACGATCAAATTTATCACCCGTACGACCATCATATAATTGCACCTGACCCGTATCATCAAGACCCGCTAAACGCAGCAATTCTTTTATTTGATGCTCTTTAGCCCCATCAAATGCCGGTGTAGCCATAGGCACACCTTCACGAAGATTATTAGCCAACTCAAGAATTTCAGTATCACTAAAAGTATCTAACGCTTCTTTCTTATCAGCCACACCATTATAGATCTGATCTAAAAGCTGACGAACATCTTCAACTTTACGCTGCTCTTTAAGCATTTGGTCAATTTTCTTACCCAAGCCTTTTGCAGCACAACCAAGATGCGTTTCAAGAACCTGACCTACGTTCATACGCGACGGTACACCAAGTGGATTGAGTACGATATCCACCGGATTACCGAATTCATCATAAGGCATATCTTCTACCGGCATAATGACCGAGATAACACCCTTGTTACCGTGACGACCCGCCATTTTATCCCCTGGCTGGATGCGACGTTTGATAGCAACATAAACTTTAACAATCTTTAAAACGCCTGGTGCTAAATCATCGCCAGTTTGCAGCTTGTTTTTCTTCACCTCAAAGCGATCTTCTTGATCTTTACGACGCTCTTCTAGCTGAGCTTCAGCCTTTTCAAGCGTATCGTTAAGCGAATCATCAGACATTCTGATATTGAACCATTCCTTACTATCCAAACCTTTCATGTATTCTTCAGTAATGACATCACCCTTCTTCAAGCCGGGTGCTGAAATAACTGAACTACCCGTTAAGGTTTTAGTTAAACGTTCAAATGTAGCACCAAGAACAATTCGATACTCATCTTTTAAATCTTTACGGAATTGGTTTAACTGTTCATTTTGAATATCTTTAGAACGCTGATCTTTCTCTACGCCATCTCTTGTAAATACCTGAACATCAATAACTGTTCCACGCGTACCTGAAGATACACGCAGTGACGTATCTTTAACATCAGAGGCTTTTTCACCAAAGATTGCGCGAAGTAGTTTCTCTTCTGGCGTTAACTGGGTCTCACCTTTTGGCGTTACTTTTCCTACCAGAATATCCCCAGCACCAACCTCTGCACCGATATACACAATACCGGACTCATCTAACTTCGATAGGGCACTTTCTCCAACGTTTGGAATATCTGCCGTAATATCTTCGCTACCAAGCTTGGTATCTCGCGCCACACAGGTTAGCTCTTGAATGTGAATAGTGGTGAATCTGTCTTCTTGAACAACTCGCTCGGAAACTAATATAGAATCTTCGAAGTTGTAACCATTCCAAGGCATAAAGGCGATACGCATGTTTTGACCTAAGGCCAATTCACCCATATCGACAGAAGGACCATCAGCCAACACATCTCCGCGAGTTATATTGTCACCCTGCTTAACCAAAGGCTGCTGATTGATACAAGTATTTTGGTTAGAGCGAACATACTTAGTGAGATTGTAGATATCTACACCCGCATCCCCCTGCGCTGTCTCTTCATCGTTAACACGAACAACGATTCTGCCAGCATCTACCCGCTCAATCACACCACCACGCTCTGCTACAACACAAACACCAGAGTCTTGCGCTACGATTCGTTCAATACCTGTTCCCACTAATGGCTTTTCAGCACGCAAAGTAGGCACAGCCTGTCGTTGCATGTTCGAGCCCATCAAAGCACGGTTAGCATCATCGTGTTCTAGAAATGGAATTAGTGAAGCTGCCACAGATACAACCTGTCTAGGCGAAACATCCATATAGTTGACTTTTTCAGGCGGCGTCACGGTAAATTCGTTCTTATGACGAACGTTCACTAACTCCTCAACCAACTTGCCACTCGAATCAACTGCCGCACTCGCCTGTGCGATGACGAAATTACTTTCTTCAATCGCAGACAAATATTCAATATCGTCTGTTACAACACTATCAACAACCTTTCTGTACGGACTTTCTAAAAAGCCGAAAGAATTGGTTCGCGCATAAGTAGCAAGCGAGTTAATCAAACCAATGTTTGGACCCTCTGGCGTCTCAATAGGACAAACACGACCATAGTGAGTCGGATGTACGTCACGAACTTCAAAACCTGCCCGCTCTCGAGTCAAACCACCAGGCCCTAAGGCAGAGACTCGACGCTTATGCGTTACTTCAGACAAGGGATTATTTTGATCCATAAACTGAGACAACTGACTTGAACCGAAAAATTCTTTAACCGCTGCTGCTACCGGTTTAGCATTGATCAAATCTTGAGGCATCAGACCATCCGACTCAGCCATACTTAGACGCTCACGAACAGCACGTTCAACACGAACCAAGCCGACTCTAAATTGATTTTCTGCCATTTCGCCAACAGAACGGATACGACGGTTACCTAGGTGATCGATATCATCAACCTCACCTTGGCCGTTACGGATACCAATTAACGTCGTTAACACAGCAATGATATCTTCTTGTGATAAAACACCATCGCCAATTTCTTCTTCACGACCTATACGTCGATTGAATTTCATACGGCCTACCGCTGACAGGTCATATCTCTCTGGCGTGAAAAACAAGTTTTTAAATAGGTTTTCAGCTGAATCTTTTGTTGGTGGCTCGCCAGGTCTCATCATTCGATATATTTCGACAAGCGCTTCTAACTGATTGCTTGTTGGATCAACTCGAAGAGTTTCGGACATGAAAGGACCACAATCCAATTCATTGGTATAAATTGTTTCGAATGATTCAATACCTGCCTCAAGAATGGCATCGACACTTTCTTGGGTTAGCTCGGTATTACACTCTAAAATTATTTCGCCTGTATCTTCATTCACTAAGTCTTTTGCCGTCACTTTGCCATACAGATACTCTCTTGGCACTTCTAGAAACTGACCTAACTTTTCTAATTGGCGTATGTGTCGAGCTGTTATACGACGACCTTCTTCTACTAACACCTTGCCAGATAAATCTTTAATTTCAAAACGTGCTAACTCACCACGCAATCTGGATGGAACAAGTTCTAACTTGCATGACTCTTCAGTCATTTGAAACGAGCTAGTTTCAAAAAACATATCTAGAATTTGCTGAGTTTCAAAACCAAGCGCTCGTAATAGAATTGATGCCGGTAGCTTTCTTCTTCTATCTATACGAACAAATACGTTATCTTTAGGGTCAAATTCAAAATCCAACCATGAACCACGGTAAGGAATTACGCGCGCTGAATGTAGCAATTTACCTGATGAATGCGTCTTACCTTTATCGTGATCAAAAAATACCCCTGGAGATCTGTGAAGCTGAGATACGATTACTCGCTCAGTACCATTAACAACAAAGGTACCATTCTTTGTCATCAAGGGCATTTCACCCATGTAAACTTCTTGCTCTTTAATATCTTTTATTGCTTTATTTGACGACTCTTTATCGTAAATGATCAAGCGCACTTTAACTCGCAGAGGCGCAGCATACGTTACACCGCGCTGAATGCATTCTTTTACATCAAAAGCAGGCTCACCTAAACGATAGCTGACATACTCAAGAGCAGCGTTACCTGAAAAGCTAACAATTGGAAATACTGATTTAAAAGCAGCATGTAAACCAACATCTTCTCGAGCGTCAGGATTACTCTC
>TARA_R110001592_G_scaffold138511_3_pt1 | contig 12517 bp, 6 predicted proteins | sample TARA_R110001592 | Tara Oceans TARA_R110001592 (sample SAMEA4398387) | marine metagenome | biome: Polar Biome; feature: [SRF] surface water layer (ENVO:00010504); material: water (ENVO:00002006), including particulate matter (ENVO:01000060) such as... | depth 5 m
TTTGACTCATAAACAAATACATCAAAAACATTCGCTTTCGGTTGTAAATTAGCTGGTTTATCGAAATTGAATACATCACTTTGCTCTTAAAGCGATGCAGTTTCGGGTAACATAAAACCGCTAGCTTTGAAGTAAAGCCTTAATTCTTAAAGCAAGCTCGTAAGAAAATAAGGCCAAATTAGCTCTAGCCCTACACAAATTTATACCTCAGCCAAATCACCCTTCAGTTCAAGCCAAGTTTTACGATCAGATGCTCTTTTTTTACCTAGTAACATGTCCATGTTTTCTGTTGTTTGTTCAAGGTCATCAATGGTTAACTGTATTAAACGTCGAGTATCTCGCGCCATCGTTGTTTCACGTAGCTGTAAAGGGTTCATTTCACCCAAGCCCTTAAAGCGTTGAACGTTTATTTTGCCTTTTTTATTTTCAGCGGCAATACGGTCTAGAATGCCTTTACGCTCAGATTCATCCAGTGCATAAAACACTTCTTTGCCAACATCGATTCTATATAAGGGCGGCATCGCCACAAACACGTGCCCTCTTTCAACTAATTTTCTGAAGTGCTTAACGAATAGTGCACAAAGTAGCGTAGCGATATGCAGACCATCTGAGTCCGCATCGGCCAAGATACATACCTTGCCATAACGAAGACCTTCCAAGTCTTCTGAATTTGGATCAACACCCAGAGCAACGGCGATATCATGAACTTCTTGTGAGGCTAATATCTGGTTGGAGTCGACTTCCCAAGTATTCAGGATTTTACCTCTCAAAGGCATGATCGCCTGATATTCCCGATCTCGCGCCTGTTTAGCGGAACCGCCAGCCGAGTCGCCTTCCACAAGGAATAATTCAGAGTTCATAATGTCACTACCAGAACAATCTGCCAGTTTGCCGGGCAATGCTGGCCCTGAAGTCACTTTTTTACGAGCTATTTTTTTACTGGCTTTGAGTCGTTTTTGTGCATTATTAATACATAGTTCAGCAAGTTTCTCGGCATCATCGGTATGCTGATTTAACCACAAGCTGAATGAGTCTTTTACGATACCCGAGATAAACGCAGCCGCTTCACGTGATGACAGTCGCTCTTTTGTTTGTCCGGAAAATTGCGGGTCCTGAAGTTTTGCAGAGAGTACAAAACAACTTTTATCCCAAATATCTTCTGAGCTTAATTTTATGCCTCTTGGAATGAGATTACGGAATTCACAGAACTCCCGCATAGCTTCCAAGCAACCCGTTCGGAAACCGTTAACATGGGTTCCGCCTTGTGCGGTAGGAATCAGGTTAACATAACTTTCTTGAACCAGTTCACCACCTTCTACTAACCATTGGATAGCCCAATCGGCCGCTTCGGTGTTACCTTTCATCGATCCTGTAAAAGGCACGTTTGGACAGGTATCTAAACCATCGGTGGCCGATAAAAGGTAGTCTTTTAAGCCATCTTCATAAAACCATTCATCTTTTTCATTGCTTTGTTCATTGGTAAAGGTAACCGCTAAGCCTGGGCATAATACTGCTTTTGCTCTTAAAACATGACGTAAGCGACTGACTGAAAAACGCACAGTATCGAAATATTTTTCATCCGGCCAAAACCTGACCTCAGTCCCTGTATTACGTTTACCAACCGTGCCAATTACATTGAGATCTTCGGTCTTATCACCATTTGCAAACGCGATACGATGAAGCTGACCGTCTCTTCGAATTAATACTTCTAATTTGGTTGTTAGCGCATTGACCACGGAAACGCCCACACCGTGTAAGCCACCTGAAAAGTTATAACTATCGTTAGAGAACTTTCCACCAGCATGTAAACGTGTGAGTATCAGCTCTACACCAGGAACACCCTCTTCGGTATGGATATCTACCGGCATACCGCGACCATTATCTGTGACAGATAATGAGCCATCAGCGAATAAGACAACTTCTATTTTATCTGCATGACCCGCTAAAGCTTCATCGACACTGTTATCGATTACTTCCTGAGCCAAGTGATTAGGTCGTGTTGTTTCGGTATACATCCCCGGCCTTTTACGAACAGGGTCTAGACCACTTAAAACTTCGATAGAGTTTGCGTTATATTGTTTATTATTCGTTGCTTTAATATGCGTGGTTTTTTCAGACATTGCTTTATCGGACATAGTTTTTTCAGACATCTGGCTTAAAGTTTTACAGGATTATAAGTGTGGGCTAGCTTAACGGACTTTTGTTGAGCTGCCAATAAAGAAAAAATCTTAATTTAAACACGTGCTTTGTGCAGTCACCATCATCAGAAACCATACTGAATTATCAGAATGAAAATCATTCTTTATTCACTAGAGATAAACGATGGATACTGAATATCAAAATTTATATTGGATAATGAGCTGTTTTTAACTTCTATAAACTCTGGTCGGGATAGCAAAGGATACGTTCCAATCGCCTCACCGGTATCAAAAGGTACTTGATCTCTATCATTATCCGTACTTGCTGATAAAAGGTAGCGTCCTGCGGGAACAGTATCAAAGCTATATGTATAAGCACCATTCGAAAGCTGGCCACCTACAAAAAAAGTAGGCTGGTTTATATCATTTAGAATATCTTCTTCTTTGTATAAAGAAACTAATATTGAACCTACAGTTGAATCTGTTTGGCTACTTCTTCTTGATATAAATACACTGAGAGCTTGTTGCTGTATTGAGCCATTCCCTATCCTATAAGAAATGGTGATGAGTCCTTGGTCCAATACCTGTGCCTGATTCACTTCGATGATATACGTTCCTAAAAAGGTACTTTGATCTACATCCTTTTGTCTTATTTCCAACCAGCTTTCTTGTTCATCAACGGAGATAACCGTGACTTCACTATTCCCCGGATTCGTTAAACTCAATTCGGCTGTTGTATTTGAACCAATAAAGCCAAACTGGGTCGGATAGATATTTAATATTCCAGGTATCTCGTTTGAACCAAGCGCCCAATTCAAAGCTTTTACCGGGTCTATTAAGCCTTTACCAAAAAAATTATTGGTATCAACTAAACCGCCGCTGATGTCTTGTGTAAGAAAACCACTATCAAGCGCTGCTTTAAAACTTGAACCATTAAGATCATTTTTTTTCTCTTTCATTAAGGCGGCAACGGCAGAAACATGTGGAGCTGCCATCGATGTGCCTAAATATTCAGCATAGTTATTTGCATTCACCGTGCTCAGAATGGCATCTTGAAAACCATCAAATGTCGCACTTCCTGATCCGGTGCCTCCGGGAGCAACAACGTGTACATTGCTTCCAAAATTTGAAAAACTGGATCTTTTTTTATCATTTGATACCGCGCCAACACCAATTACGTTTTCAAAGGCTGCGGGATAAAATAAGCTATCAGTAGCCGCATTTCCAGCAGCAGCAACTAATATAAGGCCTTGGTTGTAGGCTTGATTAATGGCCGCTTGGACAGCCTCAGACAAGGCTTCACCACCAAAAGACATATTGATAATATCTGCAGTTTCCGCTTCCACAAGTCTTTCGCCCGAAGTATTTGATAAACCTGCAGCATATAAAATAGCTTGGGCGATATCACTACTTGAACCTGAATCCTGAACACCCAGTACCCGTAAAGGCATTATTTTGGCATTATATGCCAAGCCTGCTATGCCAACAGTGTTAGCTTCAGCAGCGATAATCCCGGCAACGTGTGATCCGTGGAAGCTAGTACCTTCATCATTAGGATTTGTATCGAAACCATCACCATCGCCGGAAGACTTCATGTCTGATATGAAGTCATAACCTTTGGCATGCACATTAGCCACTAAATCTTCATGACTTGCGTTAATACCGGTATCTAAAACAGCAACAACGACGTCCTGTCCTGTCGCCACTTCCCAGACTGCAGGGGCAGACAGCATTGATAAATTCCACTGATCAGGTAACCGAGGATCATTAGTGCTGGCGCTCGCACGATAGATAAAATTGGGTTCCGCAAACTCGACCTGATCGCTTTCATTGAGTTTTTGAATGAATGCCAGGGTCTGTATTTTAGCATCCAATATATCAAGTTGTTCCCTTGCTTCCGGCTCTAAAAATTGACTAGAACTGGCCGCTTTAAATGTTTGTTTATCAGCTGGAAAGTTTAGTTGATAAAGATTCGCTATCTCTGGAATACTTTCTTTGAAAATCAAGGTATCGAGCAAATGCCCGGCTTGTACTTGAGCCGATTTTGCCGATTTCAAAGAACGTGCATTAGACTTTACTGAAGATTGCGCACTTACGTTGCTTTTAAATCTGACTAAGACTTCACCTGGAACAAAGTCTTGAGAAAGTATTTTATAATCCGAAGCAGATAATGCTTGCTTCAATATCGTTTGTGATAAAGATAAGGTATATAACAAAGGTGCTGTTTGTGACGAAGCTTCCAAGGACAATGTGTATAAACCATCACTTGGAACGATTAAAGAATTAGCACTAAACTGATCAACCGGCAAACGTGCTTGTATCTGATCTGATTCATCTCTCAGAAGCAATTCAAGATCAACCGTACTCAAGGAAGAATCTGCCTTGAATAGGCTTAATTGGATTTCTTGACCTTCAACTAAAGACGCTTGGAAATAGTCTAGCGAATCTTCACTAAATTCGAAACCTGAGGAAGCATAAGTCCCTGAGTAGCCGCTTAAATATCCACCAATCGTACTTGGATTAGAGATAATTTGAGGGTCATTGATATCATTATTTAATAAATTACCGCGATTCAAATCCTTATCAACATCGGTATCACGCTGAACCGTTATTTTTCCGGAAATTTTGACTTGTTCATCAGATAGACCTGCATTACTCCCCGAACCACCACAGGCTGAAAGCAGCAAGCAAATCATAAATACGGCTAATGCGTTGTTGAACAGCGAAGCAAGCACTTTAGTGATATCGTTTTTGATGAGATGCGGCATTCAAACCTCTTAGTCGCTCAAGCTTTTCAGAAATTTTTAATTCTAAACCTCGATTAACGGGTTCATAAAGAATAGTGCCTGAGAGCGATTCAGGAAAGTAATTTTCTCCAGCCGCAAATGCATCTGGTTCATCATGTGCATAACGATATTCTTGACCCATTCCCTGATCTTTCATTAATTTAGTCGGCGCATTTCTTAGATGCATTGGAACATCTTCATCTGCTGATTCCTGAACTAAGCGTCGACAATCATTATAGGCTTTATAAACGGCATTGCTTTTGGGTGCGACAGCTAAATAAAGAATAGCTTGGGCAATTGTCAACTCTCCTTCCGGGCTACCTAAACGCGTTTGAACATCCCAAGCGTTAAGAGCAAGCGTTATGGCCCGAGGGTCTGCGTTACCGATATCCTCACTCGCCATGCGCACAACTCTCCTTGCAATATAAAGAGGGTCGCAACCCGCATCGATCATTCTGACAAACCAATATAAGGCGGCATCCGGATCTGAGCCTCTAACAGATTTATGTAAAGCAGAGATTTGTTCATAGAAAATATCACCGCCTTTATCAAAACGCTTTAAAGAGCTCTGAAGTACATGCTCGACACAGTCTCTAGTGACATTTTTTTTATGTCCATCATGTTCTGCTAAATCAACGGCTAACTCTAATATATTGAGTGCTTTACGCGCGTCACCATCTGATGCTTTTGCAATGATATCCAAGAGATCATCAGAAATATTAAGATCAATTTCGGGAAAGCCTTTTGGATGAATTAAGGCATTTCTGAGAACAGTCAACATTTCAGCTTCTGATAGTTTTTTTAATACATAGACTCGTGCACGGGATAGAAGTGCATTATTCAATTCGAAAGATGGGTTTTCAGTCGTCGCGCCAATAAAAATTACCGTACCGTCTTCGACATAAGGCAAAAAGGCATCTTGTTGGGATTTATTAAAACGATGCACTTCATCAACAAATAAAATGGTATCACGACCCGTTTGCGCCCTTCTCATTTTAGCTTGCTCAATGGCTTGCCGGATTTCTTTTACACCACTCAAAACAGCCGAAACGGGAATAAAGCTATGGTCGAATTGTTCAGCGATTAGTTGAGCAAAAGTTGTTTTGCCAACGCCAGGAGGGCCCCAAAGAATCATTGAATGCAAAGCCCCCTTTTCTATCGCCAAGTTGAGAGGACAGCCGGGAGACATCAGATGTGTTTGACCTATATATGACGACAGCACCCGAGGACGCACTCTTGCGGCTAAGGGCGCATAGGCATTTTCTTGATCAAATAAAGATGCCATCTAAGGTCTAATTACCGGGATGGAATATCACGAATGATATCCGTTCCTTTAGGTAAGTTAAGGGTAAAAGTATCCTTAGAGAAGCTCAGATTAATTTGTGTTTGAATAAAGCTCATAGTGCTTTCCTGTCCAAGCGCATCGGTAATTCTTAACTCTTGAAGATTATCACCTTCAAACCGAACCACTAATCTCTCGAAGAGACTATCTTTATTTTTCGGTTTAAGTGCAAACTGAATGCTTTGCGCAACTTGGGTTTTAATTTCAACATTAAAGCTTTCACCGATGGTTGCGGTATCACCACTAAATAGAATGGCGGGTGTTGTTTGTGCTTGCTGGCCAACGGCTTGAATTGTCGCCTGTTCTAAATCAGGATCATAAACCGTGACTTCAACTCCATTTGAAACAACCGTTTGCTCTAAAGGCTCTGTGGTATGCCAATAGAATAAACCAGAGCGGTCTGCCTTTAGTTCACCTCGTGACTCTTGAATACGTGAGCCTTTTTGATCAACGGCATACTGTACAAAGGTACCCGAAAAAGTTTTGATCTTACTTAGTTTCTCAACCAATTGATAAAGTGCTGTATCTTTACTCTGATCTGTTTCAGCAGAAGAAACGCCCGATAAAGACAAAAAGGTCAAAGCTGCGAACATGATACTGATAGTTTTATTCATTTTATTCTCAATTAAGTTAATCTCTTGGCGGTGGTGGCGCGAGCACTTCCCTAGAACCATTATGACCAGCAGAACTAACGACACCCGCCTGCTCCATGGCTTCAACCAGATTTGCCGCTCGGTTATAACCTACTTTTAATTTTCTTTGCACGGATGAAATTGATACTCTCCGGGTTTCTGTGACAAAAGCAATGGCTTCATCAAATAGAGCGTCTTGCTCATTACCACCGGAAGAATCATCATTAAACGCAGCGACGGCTGGGTCAGAACTGTCTCCACCGCTTAATACTTCGTCCAGATAATTAGGCGAGCCACGTTGTTTCCAATCAGCAACAACCTTATGAACCTCATGATCATCGACAAAAGCGCCATGAACACGAATAGGTACACTGGTTCCTGGTGGCATATATAACATATCACCATGACCTAATAATTGCTCAGCCCCGCCTTGATCCAAGACCGTTCGTGAGTCAATTTTAGAGGATACTTGAAATGAGATTCTTGTTGGAACGTTAGCTTTGATCAAACCCGTAATAACATCCACAGAAGGTCGCTGAGTAGCCAAAATTAAGTGAATACCCGCAGCACGAGCTTTTTGGGCTATACGTGCGATTAATTCTTCTACCTTTTTTCCAACAATCATCATCATGTCGGCGAATTCATCAATAATCACCACAATAAAGGGAAGCGTTACCAATTCGGGTCGATGCTGTTCTTCATCAAGTACATGTAGATCCGGCTGCCATAAGGGGTCTAAGAGTGGTTCGCCTTTTTCCATGGCTTCTTTAACTTTTCGATTAAAGCCGGCAACGTTTCTAACGCCCATTTTAGCCATTAACTTATAACGTCTTTCCATTTCAGCCACACACCAACGAAGCGCATTGGCAGCTTCCTTCATATCGGTAACGACGGGCGTTAATAAATGCGGAATGCCATCATAAATCGAAAGTTCTAACATTTTTGGATCAACCATGATGAACCTGACTTCATCTGGTTGTGCCTTAAACAACATGCTTAGTATCATGCTGTTTACACCAACAGATTTACCTGAACCGGTCGTACCCGCAACTAATAAATGCGGCATTTTAGCCAGGTTCACGACAACAGGGTCACCTGCAATATCATTGCCCAAGGCTAAGGTAACCGGTGAATCTGAATCATCATATTCTTTTGATTGAAGCACCGAACGAAAGCGAACAATTTCACGGTGCTCGTTCGGGATTTCAATGCCAACCACTGATTTGCCGGGAATAACTTCAACAACACGCACACTTAGAACAGCTAAAGAACGTGCTAGATCCTTAGCAAGATTACTGATTTTACTTACTTTAACCCCAGGAGCCGGTTGAATTTCGAAACGTGTAATGACCGGGCCAGGATTCACTTCAACAACCTCTGCCTTTACACCAAAGTCGGCCAGTTTTTCTTCTAGCAAACGCGACATATGCTCAAGCATTTCTTTTGAATAACCCAGTTCACTTTTTGGTGCTGCAAGATCCAGCAGACTCAAAGAAGGTAAGGGGCCTTCTGAAGCTATAAACAAACTACCCTGCTTTTCATCTTCAGCACGAGAACTTGGCTTACTTTTCTTCACAAAGGGGGAGATTTTAATAGCTGTCTTGGTAGCGTGCTCTTCTAATGAAGGAACTTGACCCTCTTTTATCATTAAAGACCCCGCTTTAATGTGCATAGGTTCATTATTTTTATCTTCACCAAAGGAAGATGAATGACTATTTCCTATGCCAGGTTCAAGGCGCTGTAAAGTGCTAGAAGAATGCGCTTGCTTGTCTGAATCAGATTGTGATTTATTTTTAAACAGTTTCAAGGGTGACAGTTTAGACAAAATGGACGATGTCTTTTTATTAGCATGTTTCTCTTTTGCAGTTTTATCGTCATTTTTAATATTGATTTGCGGCGACTTCAATGTCGGGATATTTTCCTGATGAGCTCTTTCGCTTACTCTTGCACTTAATCTTGCACGCTCAGCTCTTTTCTTTTCTAACCTTGCGGCGCGTTTGTCTTGACATCGATCCCATAAATTAAGCGATTGAATTCTAATAAATCTTAATAGCTTTAAGGTAAGAGCCCCGGTTCGATCCATTAAACCTAACCAAGAGATACCCGCAAAAACGGTTAAGCCAAAAAGCAGCATGGAAACCAGCAATAAAGTACTGCCGGCAAGATTAAATGAATCACGAAATTTTTCTGAAATAACTTGCCCTATCACGCCGCCAGAGGAATTATCTAATCCGGCAATTTCGTAAAGCGATAATAATCCGGTGGCACCGCAGATTATTAATATAAAGCCAATTAATCGGACTATAAACATTGGCCAATGAACGCCTTTACTTTGATGTCTTTTTTTAAAGACGACAGCCGCACGATAGGCTATTAATAAGGGAAATAAATAGGAGACCAAACCAAAGAAATAGATTAAAAAACTTGAAGACCAAGCACCAACACTACCGACACGATTATGAATGACACCCGTATTACCCGTCGTTTGATAACCAGGATCACTGGCATTATGGGTTAACAAAGCCATAAATAAGAAAACACACATAGCAATTAAAAGTATGAGCGCACCTTCTCTTGAACCTTGCCTAATATAAGCCTTGAAGTGATGAGACTCAGTTTGAGTGTTAACTTTTTCTGATTTAGTACCACTCATCGTTTTAGTACTGCTCATAGTTTTAGTACTGCTCACTGATTTTGAATTACTCGTTTTGCCCATAGAGCGCGGCTTCGTTATGTATATGTATAAAGTTTATACTGGTTATAGTTATTGAAAAACTCAAAACTAAACTGAATTTGATTTTGCTGTTTATTATAGTGTTAGTCACTATCAATAAGTATAGAAAGACTACAGGAATGTTTTAAGTTTTCTACTTAAATATTTGAAATGCTTGGAAACAGCACTATTTATATTGTGCTGCGGCCAAACCTTTTGAGAGATCCGAAATAATATCATCCACATTCTCCAGGCCTACGGAAATACGTAGAAGATTTTCAGTAATGCCTGATTTTTGACGATCTTCATCCGTTAAACGGCCATGAGTAGTCGTTGCTGGATGGGTGATGGTACTTTTTGTATCGCCTAGATTTGCGGTAATTGAAATAAAATCCAGGGCATCAATAAAGCGCCAAGCTGCTGCCTTATCACCTTTCACCTTAAATGATAAAACACCACTAGCGGCCTTTTGTTGCCTTTGTGCCAGCTCATAGGATGGATGACTTTTTAAACCGGAATAATAAACCTGTTCAATTGCATCCTGCTGCTCTAGCCACTTTGCAATTTTTAAAGCGCTTGCAGAATGCGCGTACATTCTTAAACTCAAGGTCTCTAAGCCTTTTAGTAAAATCCAGGCATTGAATGGGCTTAGCGCTGGCCCACCAGAGCGTAAAAAACCATGTACTTCTTCGATAATGGATGCGTTGCCCGCCACAGCCCCTCCTAAACAACGCCCTTGGCCATCAATATACTTGGTAGCAGAATGAATAATCAGGTCCGCACCCAAGGCTAATGGTTGCTGAAGCACAGGAGTACATAAACAATTATCAACAACCAATAAGGTGCCTTTTGGATGAGCGCCAGAGCGTGCAATTTCCGCTAATAGATTTAGGTCGACCACTTCACATAAAGGATTTGAGGGCGTCTCTAAGAAAAGAAAGCGTGTATTGGGTCTTAATGCTTGGGTCCATTCTTCATAGTTGCCTAATTCGACAAAACTGACATCTACCCCAAATTTTCTTACATACTTTTCAAGCAATACATTGGTTGTACCGAAGACACTTCTTGAGCATATGATATGGTCACCCTGCTCTAACAAAGCAAAACATACCGACATAATAGCTGCCATTCCAGACGCTGTAGCGACTGCTCTTTCCGCGCCTTCCATACTCGCTAATCTTTGTTCAAACATAGCCACGGTTGGATTGGTAAAACGCGCATAAATATTCCCGGGGACAGCGCCTGAGAATCTATCCGCTGCTTCTTGTGCACTATTAAAAACAAAACTGGACGTAGGGAAAATTGCCTCACTATGCTCAAGCTCAGGACTACGGATTTGACCTGCACGAACAGCAAGGGTTTCCATAGAAACGCCATCTAGTTTTGCTTTTGGTATACGTATCTCTGGATTAACACTGTCAGGCATATAAAGACTCTTCTATTAAAAAAATATTTGTTAAAAAATATTTGTTAAGAATTATTTGAACTTATTAATTATCATTGTGAAGATCAATGTTGGCTTCATCTTCATTAGATTTACGCTTATTTGCATCATTTCTAGACACTTCAAGCCTAGCTAAATAGTCTTCGCCAATATCACCGGTTAAGTAATCCCCATTAAACACGGAACAATCAAAGTTTTTAACGGCCTCATTACCTTCTTGAGCACATTTAACCAGATCTTCTAAATCTTGATAAACCAACCAATCGGCACCAATTAAGTCCTGAATTTCATCCACGGTCCGTCCGTGAGCAATTAATTCTCGTGCAGCCGGCATATCAATACCATATACGTTAGGGAAGCGAACTTCAGGCGCTGCAGAAGCAAAATACACTTTTTTAGCACCGGCATCTCTAGCCATTTGCACGATTTCACGACATGTAGTACCACGAACAATCGAGTCATCGACTAACATAACATTTTTATCTTTGAACTCTAATTCAATCGGGTTAAGTTTTTGTCTGACTGATTTTTTCCGTTGAGATTGGCCAGGCATAATAAAGGTTCGACCAATATATCTATTTTTAATAAAACCTTCCCTGAACTTCACGCCAATCTCATAGGCCATTTGCATGGCAGAGGTTCGACTGGTATCCGGAATGGGAATCACAACATCAATATCATGATCCGGCCTCAAGAGTAGTACTTTTTGGGCAAGCGTCTCACCCATTCTCAAGCGCGCTTTATAGACTGAAATGTTGTCGATAATTGAATCGGGCCTTGCGAAATAAACATGCTCAAAAATACAGGGGTTTAATTGGGCATTTTCTGCACATAGCTCAGTATAAAGTTGACCATCATTTTCAATATAAATAGCTTCACCCGGTGCAATATCACGCACCAGCTCAAAACCAAGAGCACCCAGGGCAACACTCTCGGAAGCAATCATATATTCTGTGCCTAACTCAGTTTCACGCTTACCATAACAAACAGGACGAATGCCATGGGGGTCTCGAAAAGCTAAAATACCGTAGCCAGTAATCATCGCAATGACAGCGTAAGCACCACGACAACGTTTATGGACGGCTTTGACGGCATTGAATATTTCAACATGGGTAGGCACCAGCTTGCCTTGTACTTGCAATTCATGTGCAAAGACATTCAATAAGACTTCTGTATCTGAGTTGGTATTTACATGTCTCAAATCGGACTTTAGAACACCATCTGCAAGTTCTGTAGTATTCGTTAAATTACCGTTATGCGCTAATGTAATTCCATAAGGTGAATTTACATAAAATGGCTGCGCCTCAGCAGAGCTTGATGAACCTGCTGTCGGGTAACGAACATGGCCGATACCAACATTGCCCGCTAAACGTTGCATATGCCTGGTTCTAAAAACATCACGAACTAAACCGTTGGCTTTCCTTAAGAAAAATCGGTCATCCTGACACGTAACAATGCCTGC
>TARA_R110001592_G_scaffold62377_7_pt1 | contig 12514 bp, 18 predicted proteins | sample TARA_R110001592 | Tara Oceans TARA_R110001592 (sample SAMEA4398387) | marine metagenome | biome: Polar Biome; feature: [SRF] surface water layer (ENVO:00010504); material: water (ENVO:00002006), including particulate matter (ENVO:01000060) such as... | depth 5 m
GATTATGCCTGATGTGTCAAGACCTACAAATAATCCTTGACCTTGGTCTGTCCAGTATGTTATTGAATCACAACAGAAATAAGGTGTTGATTGTTGTGCTTGTGTTTGTAGTCCTATTAAGACTAATACTGCTAGTAAAAAGTTTTTCATTATTGTTTTTCTTTAATTTTAGTTTTGTTTTTAGTTTTTGTTTTAGGCTTCGCCTTTATTAAAGCTGCAGCTATTAAATTAGTTATTAAATAAGGGTCTGCATTTGATGCAGGTCTTCTATCTTCTAAATATCCCTTCCAGTTATTTGCAGTTGATATAGGTATTCTAATACTTGCACCTCTGTCACTTATACCGTAGCTAAATTTATTTATATGTTGCGTTTCGTGTTCACCTGTTAACCTCTCTTCATTTGAAGAGCCATAGTTTTCTATATGTATCGCATGATTCTCTTCTAGAATATCCATTAAACTTAAGATGTATTTTTTACCGCCAGTCTCTCTCATATATTCATCAGAAAAATTAGCATGCATACCAGAACCATTCCAATCTCCTTTAACTGGCTTTGGGTGTAGTTCAATTATAACATCATACTTCTCAGAGATTCTTGCCAGGATATATCTACTTAACCATAAATCATCAGCTGCAGTTTGTGCACCTTTACCTAGGATTTGATATTCCCATTGACCAATCATTACTTCTGCATTAATTCCTGTTACATTTAATCCTGCTTCCATACATACTGCAAGATGTTCTTCTGCAAGTAAACGACCAATCGCCTTTTTAGAACCTACTCCACAATAGTATTTACCCTGAGCTTCTGGAAAACCTTCTTCTGGAAATCCAAGAGGTCTGCCATTATTTAAGTCAGTAATGACATATTCTTGTTCAAATCCAAACCAGAATTCTTCTTCATTATTATGAATTTTACTTCTTGAATTTGTATGATGTGGACTGCCATCTGAGTTTAAAACTTCACACATTACTAAGTATGCCTGATGTCCTCTCTGAGGGTCTTTAATAACTCTTACTGGTTTTAGTAAACAGTCTGACTTATTACCTTCTGCTTGTTGAGTTGAACTACCATCAAATCCCCATACAGGTAAATTTTCAGGCTTCATATCATCAGGTGCAAAAGCTGCGTAAAGTATTTTAGTTTTACTTCTTAAATTTGGCTCAGGATAATAACCATCTAACCAAATATATTCGAGTCTAGTATAGTCTCTCATTTTATAAATCTAATTTTGTTTGTTTTGGATTTTCGAAATCACCAACTGCCTGTGCAAATTTTGTAAATGCTGAAGGTTCTGATTCAGTAGCAGCAGCATCTAGCAGTTTTTGTAAATCATCAGTAGATATTATTACTTGTACTAGAGACTGTCTAGTTTTTACTGACTTAAGAGGCTCAAGCCAGTATGATGGTAACTCAAGCTCTGGTATATTGCAACTAAGCCATTTATTCATTCCAGAAACATCTTGCGGTTGTACGTAAATAATTACTTTCATTTGTCTTAATTTATAGTATTATATAAGGTAATTACAAATAGTTTATTGTATTATTAAGTCCCAATTATAATTTCCAGTAGGATAAAAAATACACCTTGTTTTTATTCTATAATCTTTAAGTCTTGCAGCAGTAGGTCCTAATATTTTATTAAAACAATATACGCCATTTTCATCGTAATACATTATAACAACATAAGTAGGTGATTCTAATTTTATAGTTAATTCATCTGACCACGTAGCAGAATATGGTTTTTTATTATATTCTTTTACATTAAATGGAATTGTAACTTTATAAATTACTTTTTCATGAGCATTAAAACCATCAGGGAAATTATTAAGTTTTTGACCAGGCCAAGTAACTGTAGTATCGGCTGCAGCTTGCTTTTCATCCCAATTAGGAAATAATTTATTCCAATCATAACTTGCAACGTTATTATATTCTTGCATTAATTTATTTTGAAGTAATTCTCTATTAGAAAATAATTTTACAGAATCTGAATCACTTACAATAATTTGACCGAATGATGTTATTGGTATTAAAAGTATTAAGAGTAGTTTGTTCATAGTTTGAATTTTTATTATAGTACTAATATAACAAATATATTTCAGAAGCCAAAGAGTTTTTCAGAAAAAACAGATATATAATCTATACCCAGAAAAGGTTCTCGTAGAATTAATTCTCAAATGTGGGCACGAATTCGGTTAAGATGTTGCAACACAATCACCACAAGATGAATTAAGAGAGAACCTTTTCGTCTTTATACAGGTATCTCTTTAACTTCTCCAGATAATATAATTGAACGTACTTTTACCCAGCCTTCTAATGATTTACCCATTGATAACTTTCCACCCTTTTTCTTATTAAGTGCAATGACAATATGAGGTGTTCTATTTCTGACTTGTAGAGTTGGGTCGAGAATTACAACCTTAGCTGCAACGACTTGTTCATTTTCTGCGGCTTCAATAACTTCAAGTCTAATTGTTTTTCCTTTCATAGATGGGTCAGATAATTGACCAGTATTTATTGTCATGTGAGTTGCTGCAGGTTCCCAGTCATCTTGCATTGTACCCATATTTAATAAAGCTTTTTTAGATTTTTTATCTAGAACTACAGCACTGTAACTTATCTTACTTTCATTTATGTAATCTTCAAATAAATTTAGGTATTTCATATCTATTTGTTTATTTTGCTCCAAGGTATTTGTCCATGGTATTCATAAGTATCTGAATCATCTCCTTGAACATTTCTATCATCGTGCAGTTTGCTCATCTTTAACCCCTTAGTTGGTATCTCTAATACTACAATACCGCTATCATAAATCTCATCATTTACTTCTTCTGCTGCTTCAGCGTATGATTCTGCTACATCTGGGTCGTTAGCTAAATAAACAATACCTGGTTTAGAATCTTCCCAGGCTAATTCAGCTTTTCTAGTGTCTAGTCCGCCCTTTTTAATAAGAGGCAATAGTGCCTTATATGTTGCATGATATAACATATCAGGTACATTCTGTTTTAATGCTTCAGATATAAATTGTTCAAATAGTAGAATGCGTTTCATTGTTTATATATTATCTAATTAAGCTAACTTTTCCAGTGTAGTGTTGATTATGCGTTTTAATAGAATATGTGTATACTCCTATCTGGCAATTACTTCCAGTCCATGGTTCATTATTAGTAGTTTCAAATACTCTTTCACCCCATCTATTATAAATTATCATAGATTTTATTTCATCAGAATCCGCCCCGTGTACATAAAACGTTTCATTATTATTATCCATATTAGGTGTAAATGAATTAGGTACAAATATTTGTAAATAAGGGCAATCCTCTATAACTACTTCATGGTATGATGTATCACCTTCACATCCAAACCTAGTTGTATAAACAGAGATGATATAAGTACCTATAGAATCTGGCCACTTTACAGTAATAGAATTTCCTTGGTCATAAATAATTTCACCATCCGAAATATCCCAATAGTATATTTTATTTGCATCATAACTTACTTGATAATTCTGTGGTATAATATCGCCACAGTTAGTATAAACTTCCTGTGCATGCACGCCCGCGGGGGACGCCAGTAATATTATTGTAAGTATATGTAAAAATATCCTATTCATTAATAGTGTTGAATTGGTCCTGTTACTGGTCCATTATTTACTACAACATTTATTGTAGTTGAGCAGCCTGCCATTGTATAAGTTAATACATAGTTTCCTACTCCTGTTGAAGGTTGAAATGAATTTGCAACTACTCCTGTTCCTGACCAAGTTCCACCTGCAGGACTTCCTACTAATGGAGTTGTCGGGTCTCCTGCACAGAATGGTCCAATTGGATTACCAGATAAATCTAATATGTAAACATCTAATAATACTGGAGCGCCAGGACAGCCTGCTGCATTTGATTCAATAACTTCAATTGCATTTAGATAAAGTCCGTTTACTCCTCCCCAGTCTACAGTAATTGAGTTTGTACCTTGTCCTGTTTGCAGGGCTCCACCTCCACCAGTAACAGTCCACTGATATGTAGAAGTTGGGGTATTAGTGACAAAGTATTGCTCAGCTACTGAGTTTATACATACAGTGTCAGGGTTAATTGTTGTTTGACTATAGGTCGTTAGTCCTATTAAAACGAATAATGCTGTTAATAATTTTTTCATAATAGTTTTATTTAATTAATAATGATTTATGTTTGATGTAAAAGGTATTACTATTTGAACGCTTCCGTTATAGATATTATATACTGGGTCGACGCAACAGGTACCATTTGCCCATCCACCTGTAGTACAATCATCAAACACTTCCATGCTAATATTTAAATCATCAGCTGTACATGTTTGAGCAACTGTTACTTGAAAACTCATAGTAAAGGGTCCAGTTGCACTAGTTCCCCATCCAGCAGTACCTGAATTTACAAATCTCCAACCTGGCCCAAAGTTAAATCCACCAGGATATGTATTTTGTAAATCCCATATCCAATTACCAATTGAACCTGCAGGATTACCCGGCGTAGTTATAGGTATTAAGTTAGTCCAACCAGGACCAAGATTAATTTGGAATGCATGAATCCAATTAATATTTATTCCAGTGAAATTACCTAGCGTATATGTTACTGTTACTACTTGCCCTGGTATGTAGGGTCCAGGTGTATTAATTGTAGAAGATTGATTAGATACGCACTGGGAATTAGCAGTCAAGCTAAATAATAAACATAATATGAATAATAGCTTTTTCATCTATATTATATATCGGCATATAATATAATACTATAATTAGAATTTAAGATTTTTAATATAATTAATTAATTGATTAAAGCTTTTAAAGTACTCAGTTATACCATCTGGATATTCATCAGGTATATTATCATAAAAGTCAACTGACATGCTATAGTCTTTCGCTTTATCATGGACAGTAACTTCAACATACAGCGTACCATATTCTTTATGCATTACTGCATCAGATGAAAAATCAAAGTTAGCAATTCCATATCCACTAAGTCCTCGTTCTAATTCTTTGCGGTCATATACATTATCAGTATTCATATATTTATCAATTACATCAATAAGGTCTTTAGTTTTATCATGTCCTTTGAATAATTTAGGACGTGCAGATTTCATATCTATATCCATAAAACTACCAGCCGATTTAACATTACTTTTACCGTATCTTCTTTCTGCCCATCTTTTGTAGATTTTAGCTCTAACATTAGGAATAGCCTGGAACATCAAACCTGGGATATTCATTAATTGATGTGATATATTATCCTTCTCACCTCCTGCTCCCTGTACTCTTAATGTAGCAATAAGTTGTTGTTCAACTACGTCATCTATGATTTCTCCACATGTATAAAGAACGCTATTAAAATGTTTTATATCTAAGCCGACTTCTGCGCCAGGGTGTTCTTGACCTTTAACACCGAATTCAGCTTCATACATGCCAAAGGAATGTTTATTGCGGTCGTGCCAAACTGAACATGTATATAGTAATTTATCTGGATATGGGCTATTAATAGCAGCTGCTATTTCTGGGTCAACATCAACAGTAAACTCATATCGCCATTCATTGTCTGTATGACTCCTTATCTTATAGTCGAATATCTCGTATTCAAATAAGTATTGTTCAAATAATTTTATGTATTTCATATTGATTGGTCGGGGTGCCAGTCATCCCATTCATCAGGCTCTATTCCCATTTTCTATTATATTTTTCACGTTGGTCTACTTTAACATATTCAACATAATCACCTTTGCCACAATGTGGGCAATATAGTTTTTCTAATTCACTGGCCTCATTTATCTTCCATTCACCACTGCATGTTTTATCGCTGCATTTATAAATGTATGTATGTCTGATAAAAACTTTATGTGCCATGGGTTATATATTCTTTTTCTATTGTCTTTGTTTTTTTACCTTATCAAGTGCATAAGACCATCTTGCTCGAGTGTCTTTATATCTATGCTTGTCTTGAGTATTCATTTTTTTAAGTTGAGCGTTAAAGGCTTCTTGTAGACCTTCTTCTTTAATTGTTTGGTGAGTTTCCCACCAAAAGTCATCCCAATGTCCCATTGTTTTAGAAATGTTTTTATAATTAGTTAGCAGTTTATATATTCCGCAGTGCAGCAGGGTTAGGAAAGGAAATTTGACTTTTTAAGATTTTTTTGTCTAGCTACCGGGTTCAGTCCCCTGTTTGCTGAGTCCCCGAAACCCCCAAAAAGCCGGTATAATTAAATACCGACTCTTTCGAATAATAAAAAACATTAATTCATTAATTCAGGTTTGCACCTCTCTGTTGAATTCCAGAGTTTGCAAATGGGTTAATAACACCATCTGCTAAATCAAAACCTCTTTTTCCGCCGAATAGATTACCAGCATCGACCATTAGTTTTGTTCTTGTATCATCTGCAATCGTAACAGCATTGTCATGAGTCGCAAAGTGTGTGATACCATTTATAATTGACCACATACTTTGATTTGTATGAGCGTTTTTCTTTTGACTGTTCTGCATCATCACTGTATCAATTCCTTTATTGTTATATGCATTGTAGTTCTCTTGAAGTGGAACCCACTGTTCAGCATATTTTCTATCAACGTCTTTACTACTGTTTAAGATAGTATGCATTGCTGATTCCATTTCTGCAAGACTTGCTGGTGTATTCATTGTCTTTTTAACTTGCTCATCAAAACCTTTAGGATTGAAATTACGTTTTGATAAATCATTGATGTTATTTAAGAATGAATCAAGGTGAAGTCCTCCTAATTCTTTAAGGTGATATTGCTCCATTGCCATCGGTAATGATAGACCATTTGCACACCACATTCTATTTACATAAGGCGCAACTGTAAATCCAGCTTTTGCATTATTACTAAAAGTAACTCCTCCAGTAAATACTTCGTCACTCATACCTGAGATTCCAAATTGAGAATTAGCATTAACGGTGTTAATAAGTACTCCTCCATTCATATCAGTTGAGAAATTAGTTATATCTAAGTTATTATTATCAATAATTTGATTGACTGTAGTTAAAAATCCTTCAGTTGAAATTAACTGATTGTTCTTTTTATGAAATGCAACTATTGAACGAGTCTGAGGATTCAAAATCATTGTAACAGTACGTTCTGATTTAGAAGTAACGGTAGTTGCTTGCTTTAATCTATTAAGGAAATCTTTTTTAGCTTCTTCATTGAACAGTTGTTCAAATCTAGATGCAAATGCTTGACTGACCTTAAGGATAGATAAAAGATTTCTGAAAGCTTTGTTAGTCATTTTGATAACATTACCTTGATAAGAAATACTGTCATTATCTAGTATTTCAATATCTCTTAATTCTACAGTTTTACGGATTGGCTGAAGTTCCATAGCTTCTGTTTGCTTTTCTTTAATTAGTGTTGAGCCGAGTGTTGTGATTGTTGACATATCTTTTTGTTTTTTGATTATAGTACTAATATAAGAAATAATGTTCAGAACCCAAAGTGTTTTCTGAATTATTCTTGAAATTATTTGTACTGTTATTATTCATGTGTATTATATATTGTTATTTCCTTTTGTTTCCTGTTTTTCAGAAATACTTTTCCAGAAGTTTTTCCATAGCATGTGATATTTAAATGGAATTAATTTTATTAGTCTATTAAAGTTTATCATTATTCTTTTTATTTTTTTGTTTAAAATATGCTTCCCAAAATACTAAGGAACAAAGGGGCCAGAGAAACACGATTAGAACTCTATCGATATTTTCTAAATTATCGATTTGATGGCCGCGTTTCCTGGCCCAATTTGCAACTGTTTCTGCGAAGATGCCGAATACGGCACCTGTCAAGAAGTATATTGTTATTATATTAAGCATTGTCTTTTTCTGTTTCTGTAGTGTCCATCATCATTGGAAACAAGTCATCGAATTTTGCACTGTCTGCATCTAACTGCTCCTTTTCTATTTCAACTTGAGCTCTTGCTGTTTCGTCAATAGCAAATTTCTCTGAATTGTATTTTACATGGTCTGCGGCTTTAAGACTAAAGTATAATCTTTTACCTACTGGACCTCTACGGTTTTTACTAAATTCAATGTATCTTTGGTCACTGTTTTCATATCCATCAAATTTAATTTCAAGCATCGCTGTTGTCATGTGCTTGATTTTATTTGAACCAACGAAGTTTCCTCCTTTAGTCATTTGCTGTATCATTAAGAATGTAGTATAGTGCTTACCTCTATTACCGCCTTTATTATGAGCTGTCATTAGATTTAATAACCATTTTTCAGTTGCACCACTTGTAATGTGACAACACTCTTTTACTGTATCGTTTATTTCGGCCCATGAATCCATAAGTACTAAGTCGTAGCCTTTCTTAAGTGCTTGTTCAATTACCAGTTGAGGATTCTCTTCTGCGTAATCACCAAGGAATAAAATATCTAGTTCACCAAATTTAGGGTAACGTTTAACGTAACCAAACATATCAATCTGATTCATTTCACCAGAGATGAAAAGACATTTTTTACCAGTTGCTGCAACGTCTGCAAGTATATCTAGTAATACTGTAGACTTACCAACACCTGGGTCTCCAATTCCGATTACATTTGTACCAGGGAAGATACCACCTTCAGTACTGAATAGTTTATCAGTAATGTTTCCAGTATTCATTGGTGTAAAAAGTTTATCGTCGAATTTTACGTTCGACATTTTTACCAACTTTAATTTTTTTGAAAGCTTAGTTGGTACATTGCTTTGTTTTCTTGCGCGAGTTCTAATTCGTTTTGCCATGATTGATTGTTTTTATTATTATTATAGTACTAATATAAGAAATAAAGTTCAGAACCCAAAGTATTTCACTGATAAAACGGGAGTTATTTCTGATATTGTTGTGGGCAGTGCCCCTGGTTCCCCGTGTATATGATGTCCCCATTGAGAGTTTTCTGTTTTTATTATTATACTACTAATATAAGAAATAAAGCTCAGAACCCAAAGTGTTTTACTGATTATTCCCCATGATTAACCATAGGATTAAGTATGCGAGGATAGAAGGAAATGATGTAAATGCCATAACAACGAATGCTAATCTAAATAATAGTGGGTCTAATGTAAAATAATCACCTAGTCCACCGCAGACTCCACCTATTTTTTTATCGAAGCTACTTAAGTGAAATTTTCTCATGTATATTATATAGGATTTTTCAGGAATGTTTATCCAGCACATTCATTTATTGAGTATCTTGTACCGCTTGTAATTTCAGTTACATTATGAACTGCTCTGTTATCATAAATTATAGCGCTTGCTTTTACTCTTGTAGGTGTTTGATATTCTGCAGTACTTATTAAATCATTAATATATTTGCAAATCTGTAAATCACCTCCAGTATAATCTGATGCATCAGAGAGTTGAATTGAACAAACATATTTTCTATTTGGATATTCATCAGTTTTTATATCATTATGTAAACTGTGAAATGAGCCTGTTGTGTATTTATTAAAATAAGTTGGTCCTTCAATTGTAAGACTGGAACCATGCACTGCAGTAAATATATTATTAAATGTAGTATTTAACCAGCTGAATGTACTTAATGGTAATGCGATAATTTCAGTTTGCCTAATATTAGATTCTATCTTTTGTTTTAAATCAAGACCTAACTCCCAGTAGTTCCTGTCGCGTACTTCTGGATTACCATCTGCATCAAGTAAATATTCTTTATTATCCCACCATTCAATTAAGGTATTAATTTGAGCATCAGTTAATACATTTTCAATTAAAGAATAATTATCGAATGTCTGTACTGTCATTTTTTAATTCATTAATTTTTCCTTTTACTTCTTTAAGTAATTTACCTTGTATTTCTTCACTAACATCTTCAGTCCACCACTTATTTGCATTTAATGTTAGGGGATAATTACATTTACCGGCTCTTGCAAAATAAAAATATGCATCAGGTAAAACTTCTGTCCAGTATTTAGTATTATCTATATTATTACAATATCCTCCATTCTTAAAATGTTCTTTTCTATATCCTTTTAATTTTTTTGACTTTATAGGTTTTATTTTCTTTTGATACATAGGGTCAAACTCCCCAATAAAAATAAATTTAGCTGCAGTTGTTTCAAGTAATTCTTTTACCCATGTTTCTAAATCCTGAGATGGTATATTTCCAATAACCTGAATAAGTATTATTGCATCAAATTTTCTACCAGTCTCAGGTAATTTATCTAAGCCTTTTACACAGGGGTCATATAGATAACAATCATCTGGATTTAATCCTATTGAATGTGCAAAATCAGGATACTGATTACCTTTACCACATCCATAATCTAATAAAGTTTTAGCATTATATTTTTCTACAAGATATTTGATTTGACTTGCATATCTTCCAGCATCAGTACCTGACCAGGACGAGTTTCTTTCTTGGAAATTACGACCCGTTGTAACAGTACTTAAATAGTGTTCTGATTGTTTATAGTTCCCCATACTCTTAGTTCTATTTTATCTTCTTCTTTAGTATTTCCAGATTGTGCAACAACTTGCTCTAATCTATTAATTTTAAAATCGTATGTATCTAATTTATCTTTCCACCAATCTTCAGATTTTTGTGTAGGATGTAATTCATAGACATCATGAGATTTTTCATTAGCTACTTTTCTTATTGCTGACCATGTTGCAATTGTAAATATAAACATACAATTTGGTTTTGCAATTCTTTTCATTTCAATTAATGCACCCTTAACACCGTCAGGTTCTAAGTGTTCCATTACATCGAATGCGGTAATTAAATTTGCAGTAGAATTATTAATACCAGTATTATGTATTGGTGCAATAATATCTGCAGCTGGATTTGATATATCAACGCCGATTCCAGTCATTCCATTTTCTCTTAATTTATTTAAGAATTGATTACCACCACATCCTAAATCTATTGCTATCTTATTCTTATCTAGTTTAAAATATCTTTTTAATAATTTTGAAAATGCGGACTTCCATTCTTTACTATCATTGGCTAATAATGTAGCATCAGAATCTGGAGAAACTGGATATTTTAAATTTTCATTATTCTGATATAGCTCAGGCTGATATGCTGTTGCTTCTTTTATTGCAAATATACCATGAAAGGAATGGCCATATTTCTTTCTTTTTTGTTTCTGCTCTTTGGATTCTTGTAATAAGTCATATATGTATTTATTTCTAGCTCTTCTTTCACTGAGAGTATATTGTCCCTTGAATCTACCTCTCTTAAAATCTTTTTCAGTTACATAAAAACATCCCTGTTGTTTATTGTTTCTAATTAATGTAATAGGAATTAAATAACCGGCAATCTGTTGATTACCCGCAGGTCCTCTTTTATTTATAGGCACTTTCTTTATAGGTAGAAATTCTACTATCGTACCTTCTTTTAATACTCGTTCGAAATCTTTATTACGTATAAAATAATTATGTTTTGGGTTTGGATTTTCCCAGCAAGTAGTATCACTTAATACCGTATATTTTCTATTAAGATATTTGGATTCTAATAGTGTTTCGTTCCTGTAACGCTTAGAGCTCATATTTTTAATCGTGAAAAGGTTTACCGTTAGTATATAAATTTTGTATTCCCCATTTAACACGCAGGTGACTTAGTATGTGATGCTTTTTTGCCATTGATAATGGGACGCCTGAAACAAGAGTTTCACAATGATATCCATGTAAATTCTTAATTCCATTATTACTACCTTCAGAAAATCCTATTGAACCAAATGAAAATGTACCATGTCCAATTCCATTTGTCTGTTTACCACTATATCCTACAAGCACGCCATATTGATTGTATATCCATATACCTGCAGAAGGGTCCGCTGAACCAAATAAATTATCGTATGTATCTGGTTTTTCAAGATAATCTAGTCCAGCTCCATCACTATTATATGCATGCCACCATGTTGTATGGTCATTTATTCTATCCTGATAACGCAGTGATGGATTTGTTTGAGTTTTAAGACTTGTATGGTCAGCTAATGTTAAGTTACCCCCAGTGCCATCATTTATAATATCAATACACCATATTATAGGTTCCAGTGTAGGTTTTGCATCTGCAACCCAACCACCTGTTGTATTACCAACACCAGGGTATCCATTCTGAGTTGCATAATATCTGTAGTCCCATTTTTCTCTATTTATTCTTCCTCCTATTCCACTGACAGTGGCAACAGTATCAGCTGCATCCAGGCCAACATCAATAGTAATAGTAGATTGACCAGCAACTGCTATTTTAAATTTACCTTTATCGGATATCGAAATAAAGTTATCATCACCAGGACCGTCGGTTAGAAAGTTAGATGTTATTGCATCTGATGCACTGGATGTACCAGGATATGAAAGCCCACTACCATCTCCATTTACAACAGGATGATAAACAATGAATGCAGTAAAGCTTGTAAAGGATTTTACATTATTAGACCATGTTGTAGGTCCACCAACAGCATCATCATATAAATTTATATTTAATGATGCAGCATCTGCATGTGTACCATTGTGTAAATTATAACCAGATGGCCTTCCTGATTTACTTATATCT
>TARA_R110001592_G_scaffold200895_3_pt1 | contig 12493 bp, 20 predicted proteins | sample TARA_R110001592 | Tara Oceans TARA_R110001592 (sample SAMEA4398387) | marine metagenome | biome: Polar Biome; feature: [SRF] surface water layer (ENVO:00010504); material: water (ENVO:00002006), including particulate matter (ENVO:01000060) such as... | depth 5 m
CTACCTATAATATACTGTGACACTATCTTTATTGAGTGTGAACCAGGATATGATATAGTCTTTGTACTTTTTAAACCAATTATCTATACCATCTTTATTGCACTTATATGCATCAAGAACCTTAATAATCTTATCAGAATTATCACCAATCTTGAGTTTGTCATTCTTTAGATTGATATGAATACTACCGTCAGAGTCCATATATGCGCCAACACGTTCCTTCTTGAAAGTATCGGCGAATACCCCCTTACATTTCAAAGTCTTTGGTACGTACTTTGAAATCTTTTCATCGTCCGTCTTACAATGTATATAGCCCTCTTTATCAATAACGTAAAACTTTCTTTCGTCTTTACCAACTATAACTTTACTGGCACGGTCACCAAACCCCAAATAAAAATCTTTAAATTTTTCTGGGACAGATACATCTAAGTCCACGTAACGGTCATCATTATATTGTACATCTTTATAGAACTTACAGGAAAATTCACGTGTTTTTGATGTTCTAAGATGGAATGCAAGAATTATGATAAGTAATATAATAGTAATTGTTATCATCTATTATATGATTATATATTTTGTGAGCAAGACATTCGCTCCTCATTGGTGAAAACAATATCCTGAGTTTCACCAGTGACACAACGACTTAGAGCGCTCGAAGCAGAACGCATAACCTCACACATATTGGCTGTATCAAAGTCTATGGCAGCTTCGCGACCGATCCCAATCTGACTTGCACTCTTGATAGCATCCTGATTTGCTCCCAGGAATACAAACTTCCAACCTTGCGCCTTTCTAGACGCAATGAGGTTATTAATATCAGAATTTGTGTGAAGTACACTGGAATTTTCGTCGCCGTCAGTTAGGATAACCACGATATTACCAACCTCATCAATATCACCCCATTGTTGTTGATTGGTAGAATCAATGTGTTCTATAGTCTTGCCAATCGCATCAAGTAGAGCAGTACCACCGCGAGGGCGGAAGGTCTTAGTTGTCAATTTTTCAACATCCTTGATTTTCTTGTTTTGATAAACAATATCAAAACTGTTATCAAACATATATAGGCTCATTGTCGACTTTGGAGCCTGCTCCCGGACAAAGGCATTGAAGCCACCTATAGTATCATTGAGACACATCTCCATAGAACCCGAACGGTCTAAAATAAAATGTATGAACGCCATTTATATATCTAGAGTTTCAAGCTTTTATATGTGCCGTCTATATAATAAACTTTTTTGTATCCATAACTTCTAATCTTTTCAGCACCCCTGCGAGCCCTCTGACCAGTGTTGCAATACACAAGTATAGAATCATTCTTTGGGATTCCTTTGAAAGATTTATCTGTCATTGTTCCGACTGGTATGTGCTTAGCCCCCCCGAAGTGACCAATATCCCATTCAACCTTTGTGCGAACATCAATCACGTGATCAATATCATACTTCTTGGCATCCTCTCCCCTGATGAGTCCAATCCCAGTCATGGCGTAATACTTGAGACCTGCATACATTGCGTACGCCGTGGAAGCTATCCCAGAATACATATAAAAGTTTGACATTAATATATGTATAGAAAGTAAATATGCTTCGTTTCATCATTTTCGCGTCTATAATTGCCTACCAGGGTGCTGCTATTCGCCTACTCAGTATGCCAGAGATTATCCTGGGTGCTGACCGTGACGAGTTTGGATGCGTTGGTTCTGCGGGCTACAGCTGGTGCAACTACACCCAGAGCTGTCAGTCTGCTAACGAGATTTGTATTTAGAATACACTCTTACGATTCACAATAACATAATATATCATAAAAAGTACACCAAGTAGGAAAACAACACCTTGAACACCGGCGACAAGTCTCTTTATCTGACACACAAAGGAGTTGTCGCCGGGGGGGCAGATGACACCCGAACCAGCCCCAGCTGCAAGATAAGCCCCACCCATTGTCACATTCTGTCTGGCATTAGGATTGCGACGCATTTAATATATCAAAATATTTAAATTTCTTCAAGAAGAGCTTTTGTTTTTTCATCCTTGAATTTGTAAAGAATATCCGGTTGATCTAACCTACCATCTCTAAGTAATCTAAAAATTCCACTTTCAGTATCTAAATCATATATATTAAAATTATCTTCTAAATTGAATTTGTCTGTCCGAGTAGCCAAATTTACTGATATGCTCCCTTCTGATCCGCTTATAATCCTATGGAAAACCCCACTAGGCCAGACGACCATAGCAGGTTGTTCGCAATAAAGTTTCCCATTTTTATAGACTCTATCTGGTGTAATAACAAAAGATGCTTTTTCTTTGCGTTTTGGACAATAGATATCCACAAATCGTTCTCCTTGCAAAACCATCAGGTTATCATCTTGACCTGTGTGCATATACCAAGGACGTTTGATTGAACCTATAGGTCCCGGAGATATGCCATTAGCTTTGTGGATTACTCTATCAATTCCGTGAATAAGAGGAATATCGGATTTAGAAATTTCATCAAACATAACTCCAGCGGTTCGACGTAGTGTTCGCATCGGCAAAATTCGGTACATTTATCATATAACATCACAATATCTTTAATTACCAGTTGATCCAAAGCCACCTTCACCTCGAGAGGTTGACACCAGAATGTCAACCTCTAGAACATCTGGAACCTCACAACGCTCTAGAACCAACTGAGCAATCCGATCACCCTTTTTGAAATCTACAGCTTTAAGGCCCAAATTGAACATTGCAACCTTGACCTCGCCCATATAATCTGGGTCGATGACTCCTGCCCCGATATGGATACCATGCTTCACAGTAAGACCAGAACGAGGAGCAATACGACCGTACACCCCACGCGGGAGCTGAAATCCGACACCAGTAGGAACAAGAATATGCGACTGAGTATCCATATGGAAATCTTCAACACAAGCCAAATCATACCCCACGGCGCCCGTCGTTCCTCGAGCTGGTATAATGGCACCATCATTGAAGCGCTTCACACGAAGTGGTTCCATTCTGAATATTAATGTATCCTAAACTTTATATGGTGTGCGACAGTTATTGTAACTAAAAATATAAGTATTCTTATATATGAATTGTTTGAGTTTGAATAGACCCATTAAAGGTTGTTGGAATAGAAAGGTTAGTCGTCGGCGAGTGGAAACTTGTAAACGCAGTGCAGTAACTTTCACCGACTTTATCACAAAGGTTGAACATGGGGACATCACAGATGTTGCAATATTTCCTGGTTCAAACGAATTACGATTTATTGATTCTGGTGGACAAACAGATAAAGCGAACGTTTTACTAAATGACACACTTTTAAATGAACTACGCGAACATGCAGTGAACATCCAGATTGCCAACCCCCCGATTGATTTTTTCAAAAATGTTTTTCCATTTATCCTTGTTGCAAGTTTCATTTATATTTTGTCAAGAAATGGTCCAAACCCACCAAGCATTCCAGGAACCACAAAGGAACTTGAAATTGTTAAGAATATCGAGACTAGTTTTGATGATGTTGCTGGGATAGAACAAGAACTTAACGAGGTACGAGAAATTGTTGACTTTTTGAAAACTCCTGAAAAGTTTATTGAAGCTGGTGCCAAAGTGCCATCGGGTTGTCTCCTATCAGGTCCACCGGGAACCGGTAAAACCCTAATGGCTCGATCAATTGCTGGTGAAGCGGGAGTTCCCTTTATCGCAACAAGTGCCTCACAATTTATTGAACTTTTTGTAGGACTCGGTGCATCCAGGGTTCGCAGCCTTTTCAAACTTGCTCGCGAGAATGCACCATGTATAGTATTCATTGACGAGCTTGACGCCATTGCAAAGTCTCGCAGCTCTTCGCCGATTGGTAATAATAATGACGAACGTGAGCAAACACTCAATCAGATTTTAACCGAAATGGATGGATTCAAAGAAAATGCGGGAATCATAGTTATTGGTGCAACTAATCGCCCCGATGTCATAGATACAGCCATCCTCCGCCCCGGACGTTTTGACCGAAAGATTGAGGTTGGACTACCAGATAATGAAGGTCGTGAGAAGATTCTCAAAGTTCATTCAAAAAATAAAAGACTTGCGGAAGGTGCGACTTTGGAAAATATCGCAAGACTTACAATTGGGTTCAGTGGTGCGGACCTTCAGAATCTTATGAATGAAGCTGCTATCTACGCGGCTAGGGATGGTCGAACAGAAATCACACGATTAGACATTGACAATTCCTATGAAAAAGTGACAATTGGGTTGCCAAAGTCTCGCAAAATGAATGAAGACACAAAGAGACTCGTCGCATATCACGAAGCCGGACATGCTATTATGGGGGTAATATGTGGACAGAAGGTTGGCAAGGTGACCATCCTTCCGCGAGGTGACGCGGGCGGTTTCACACAGTTTATACCAAGAGAAGATGGCTCGATGACAACTCAAAATGATCTACGAAATCGAATAAAGATTGCTTTGGGTGGGAGGGCTGCCGAGGAGCTCATCTACGGGGTGGGTAATATTACGATTGGTGCTTCTGCTGATCTTCAACAGGTTACACAGATTGCCTATCAGATGTTTGAAAATTTTGGTTTCTCGTCATCAATTGGAAATTTAGTGATTGATGAGTATTCTGGGGAATTCCTAAAATCTCAAGTTGACCAAGAGGTTCAATATTTTGTCCGCTGCATATATGAAGAGGTTATGAATGACCTCTCAGAATTCAAAATTGCTCTGTGTTCACTGGCTGATACATTGACGACAATAGATACTGTCCACGGGGAAACTGTCGAGCACCTTGTGTATAAACCTGAAATTTTTATTTCTTGATTTAAAGTAATGACCACAATACCAAAGGCTATGCGTTTATTGTACAAAAAGAGACTTAACAGCATATATGATGGCAACATATCACATAAAAAGAGTTCTTCTAGGAGTTTTGTGATATCACCTGGTTCTGTGAGAAAGCACACCATACAAGACGAAGAACTGGTATTGGTAAAGACCCGCGAAGATGACACCCTATCGTGGGACATTGGAAAAAAACCATCACGTGAGGTGATGCTACATTCTCTCAGCCTTTTTGACACAGATGATGAATTGTATGTGGTACACTGTCACCCCCCAAACATCCTGAGATTTATAAGGGATAACGACTTGCGGGATATAAAGACTACGTTTCCAGAGATTGAGTATAATATTGGTGAGAATGTCAACTATTATACGGCTGGTTCGGAACGGCTCGCAAAAGAGACACATCACAAACTGAAAGGGAATGACATAATCGCACTCGAGAAGCACGGGGTTGTCGGCAAGGGTAAAGACCTTTTAAAAATAGTTGATATGATAGAGGTTATAGACTTTTACTGTAACATCTAAAGATTTAGGACGCCCTATACATAGAAGATGGTGGCAATCATCCGATTTGTTGGCCCTCAGGGGAAGTCCTTCATCACCTGTGCTAAGACCTGGCGTACCAAGCCTCAGGACGTTACTGGTCTCATTTGGGACAAGGCTATCAAGAAGTACGGGCAGCAAAATTTCCAACGTGAAGTCCTCTGGCAGGGTGAAGCAAATGGTCTTCAAGTGACTCGCAAGTTTAACAAGTTTGTTAAGGAATACGACCCAGAATTTAATGTATAAGATGGTCCTAAGTGACAAGTGTAAGGTCAAACCACAAACAAATATGACTCGCCCTAATGTCGAAACCCTCCGTGAGCGAGGATTGATCTGTACCGCCAACAAGCGCAACGGACAGCCTTGTTGCTACAAAAAGCGCCCTGGGTACGACGTGTGTGCTAAGCACGGTGATCCTGCGCCACCTCACCGGGTCACCCCACCTCCTACCACATGCGAATGTCCTGTGTGCTACGAAGTGAAGCCGGCTACGATGCTCCCCTGCAAACACAGCGTATGTGACGACTGTTATGAACAATGGTTTGCCACTCACACCACGTGCCCTATGTGCAGGGCGGTGGTTAAAGAGGTTGAGAAGCGCCACAGAGAAGATGAACTTCGGTTGCACATGACTTACGATACAGTCGTCGGGTTTCTGAATGGCGTTGACAGAGTTTATACTACTGATGACAATGTGGATAGAGATCCTGCGGCGGCATTGAGATTGTTGCGCTATATGGATATAGTCCACCCAATCCTCGCGACTGATCGTCACTTGTTAGTTAACGCTGCGGCTAGGTCAGCATCTGCTGTGTAACGAGTCTTACCCCCCATCACAAAACTGTAGACTCTAGCCCACCCCCACGCCTGTTGAGACGCGCCAGGACGGTGACCTGTCCTCCAGGCTGCCAGCCCACGGTTGTAGACCTTCTTGAGGGTACCGTAGGGAACCTTTGTAACCTTGGAAACCTTTCTGAGTTTGTCACCCTTCAGAGTCTTTATCTGAGCACCATACTTCCTCTCAAATGCGGCTGTGTAGCTTGACTTGCGCACCTTCTTGCCCTTGTCAGTTGGGAACTTGCGATACGCCCTAGGGTTACTCGTTTTTGACTTTATACCCTCTAAGATGCGCTTGGTGCGCTTCTTTCTTTCACTTAAGGTTAGACCCCTTAGGTACTTTTCTGGAATTTTTACCATATTGTTTAATATATGCTTTTAAAAATTCTTCATCTGGAAAGTGGATCCCATCATCTGAATATATGATACCAGTTTCAACATCTTTGAGGCATTTGATCCCCTTTTCCATCCACCCTTCGTATTGTATCTCGGGATCATATTTGATGTGTTTCAAAAAGTTTGCAGCCTGTAAGATGTCATTGAAGTAGATTCCATAAAAATTGAAATACTCAAACTCTTCACTATACAGACCTGGATGCTTCTCGAACCATACCGTCTGCATTGAGGCGATAGTTGTCAAATGGCAATCCTTTTAGTTCTTCAGCGCGCTTAAACTTTATTTGGTTTTTCTGAATCTCATAGAGTATCATACAGAACGCGTCGGCAATGTCGTGCTTCCTCTCAATATCAGGGAGTGTTATGTGCTTTGACGCGATCGAAACAACCCTCTCTTTCCTCTGTTCGTAGTCAAGGTGACCAAATCCAAAATGACAATGAACCGAATTTGGTGAGATTAATTTAATTTTATCCCTGAAAACGAAAAATAAAAGTGCTTCAATGTTTGTAAGACCACCTGGGGGTTGCCTCTCCATCAATATGACATCAGTCGAGTGGAGGATATCTTGATACTCTTGAATAAAATGAGCAACGTGGTCAGCAACCTCATTGGTGTGAGGGATCCCACATTTACAAATCGGTACAGTTTTATGAGGGATTCTACTAATATCAATCTTTTTCATAAAGGTTGTATTGACAACTGCAGTAGCGGCTGCATTGAGTTCAACTTGAATAAGCCCAAGGTTCTTATAACCAACATCTATGGCTGTATAAAGCATACTTTATGTTGAATTTGTTTCTTAAAGTAGTATAAAGATGAAGGTTGCTCCACTCATTGCATCATTTTTGCCACTCATCCTGGCAGTTATTGTCCTCCTGAGAATACCAGTAGAGCCAGTGTATATTGAGGTTCCCGTGCCTTATATGGTCGAAGGCCCCAACACCAGTGGTGTTGATACAGCCCCACAGAACCGTTCACCAGAATTCCGCCAACCCCCATTGAAGCAGTGGCGCCCAAAGCAGTATCAGCAGATGGGTCTCCTTTCAAATGGTACAGATACGCTCCCACTCTATGGTAAGGAGAGCGCATCCCATCGTGATAGATTCTTCTATTACACAACAACACCCGGTGAGCAGATATTCCCATTGCCAATTACACACAATGGTAGGGACTGTATGGATGATATAGGTTGCCCAGAATTCTACGGGAATGAGAATGTGACAGTTACAGACCGTGAGGGTGCTTACACTACCAAAATTTATCGCACAGAACAATTTCAGGACTTAATGTAAGATGGTGGTCGCCTTAGTAATCACTAGCGGTCTCTTTATGTTGCCAGCCATTAGGGGTTTTAGAAGGAGAAAGAAGTTTATGCCAATAGTTAATACTTGTACTTCACTCGTAAGTATGAACTATTGGAGAAATCCTACTAAAGGGATCAGACAGACTATGGATTTTTCATTGGCCAAGACTAACTTTGTTTTACACTTTCTACAGGCTAAATCTGAACACACCCCATTAGGTATGTTTATTGGAGTCTGTTGGCTGAAGTCTACAGAGGCGGGAAGGAATTGGCCAATTTGGCACGCTTTGTTCCACACAGGTGTGATATCTGGTATGTACGCAATCAGTACATAGACCATTCGATTATCCGATAGTATATTGAAAGTGTTTTACTCTTTTCGACTATCTCGTTTCGCAGAAAAAACATCTCTTTTCCTAAATTTATTTGAGTATGAAGAACTTCTTTTAGACTTTGAGATTTTTTGCTTTCAACTTTGAGCCTGACAAAATTATTTTTTATTGAATTGATAAGAGGCCACCGTGGGTAATTCATATTGAGGTCAGTCGGTGGTTCGGGAAGAATTTCCCATATGCGGTTATTGTGTGGTTGTGTATCATCCGGAACGATGTGTTCATACACACAATGAAAATACTCTTTCCATTCAACTTCCTCATGTGAAGTGGTTGCTTCCGAATATGTAAAGTCATCAAAAAGTTCTTTTGAAATAACATCAATCAAATCATAAAACTTTTGTGATACATTCGAGTAACTTTGTTTATTTTTAACTTTTTGTAAGAATTTGTAATCTTCTTGAAGATCTTCAATCTCTTTTTCAACTTTGGTTTTTAATTGGTCAACTTCAAAGATGACATTCTCTATGACCATATTGTTCCCATCATACTTGAAACCAGATTGGATGAGCGCATCAATTGAGTGATGCTGAAGAGAAATCATTTTGAATTTAATAAACTTTTGATAACTTTAGATTATTTCAAACAAATATTTTTTTTAAAAAAGTTTTTAAAAAGTTTTACAAAAGTTGATCAATTGTTTTTGAAGATCCAATTTGGTCCAAAAATCCCTGAACAATTGATCGACTTGTGGGAGTTTCACACATCTGTTCCAAGTCAACATCCTTTGTCGGCTCATCAAATTTCTTGGCAATCATTTTGATTATCAAGTCCTTGTCAGTCTTTGACGCGTGCTTTCCACAGAACTCTCCATTTGAATGCTTGAACTTGCAACGCTCCCCAGACTTGAGCACAAACCCACATCGGAGAGAATCATCTGGGATTGAGTTTGGTCCGGGCATACGGGGCATCACTTACGGGTCAGTTGCATAGCAACTTGAACTTGCCATCATTTCAAACAGATATTTGCCCATCTACATCACAAAATTTAGAAAGTGTGCCTAATACAGTTTAAAATGAATCGTTTGCATTCATAATTATTATTTATGACGGGATTATATTCGACAATATCCATTGAAACTATATTCTCTTTGAGAATATGAATAATATTGTAGACATGCTCTGGGTTGAGTCCATTCGCAACAGGAGTTCCAGTGGCTGGAAAATATTTAGGATCCAACACGTCAACATCCAAACTTATATGAATTTTATCATCTTCAGAATAATTTAATTCTTTTAAAATTTTACCAACTCCTTGATTATGAACGCATTTACTTGAATACCAACGTATGGTTTCCAGCTCTTTGTATTCATAATCATCAATGTCCCGTAGTCCAATATAACTCAAATTATCCCTTTTCAACTTAACGGGGATGTGCATGAGATGACTCTGCCCGAGTAGTGTTGATACAGGCATCCCGTGGATACTTTTACTCGGTGAACTTTCAGGTGTATTGATATCAGCGTGAGCATCAATCCATAAAACTTTTAAATTGTCATGCTTTTTCAATGAAGAACCCACCGTTGCCATTGAAATTGAATGGTCTCCGCCGATGGTTATGGGTTTGTGTAATTCATTGTGACGGTTAAATAATTTATAGTAATCTAGATTGTATTTAATATTAACATTATGATAATTATATTTAAATCCTATCAATTCTTTGATTACAAAAGGGGCTGATTGGACACCGTTTTTTTGCTGTCCAAGTTTACAGACGGCACCAATTATGTTTACCATTTAGTTACAAATACTCTCTACATTCTAAGCTTGCCCCAACATGTGGTGGAACGTCTTGCAAAAGTTTTCCATCTTGGGAATAACCTCAGACTTCCAGTACTCCTGATCCCACCCGATATCATAGGACTTGCGCTCGTTGTTGAACTGCTCAATCAGACGAGCCTCCTGAAGGTTCATCATATGGAGGTAGGTTTGAACCTGAACAAACTCATAGTCACGGACCTTGTTGAACAGAGCCTTGGTCCGGTTCTTAATCTCAACCAGAACCTTGGTCCCATCCTTCTTCTTCTGATAACGGTCGATGCGTCCAACAATTTGATACTCAGTCCCTTCTATGACCGCAATTGTCAAATGGTAGAAGGTGTCGTCAGTAAGAAGTTCAGCCTCGTCAAGGTCTGCCGTCTTATCTTCCGAATTGATACCATGGGTAGTATAGATCATTTTGCGCATATGGTCATTGACTTGGGTCTTTTGCCGAGGTGAGAGCTTTTCATCAGTTGATACCAGATCCTGAGCACGCTTCAGAATTGATTGAACCTCATCAGAAGACTCAGGAGTCTCAGCCAGAGCAGCCTTCAAAGTAGCCTGTGCCTCTGCAGACTGTGCCAGGGCTTCGAGGTTTGCCTCGTCACGGGTCTGACCCTTGAAGGTGTCTGGAGAAACCTTCTTCCAAAGGTCATCAATCACCTCAACAGGCTTGCGGTAGTTGTTGAGACCCATGCAGGCAGCAACCTCACTTGCCTTGATTATAACCCTCTTATGAGGGAGAGTCTTGTAGACCCTTGGGTCACCCTTCAGGAGTGGGTAAGCCTCTCCGGCAGCCCTGGCATCATTGAGGGCGTCGTGAGCACCATCAAGGTCCTTTCGGAACAGACCCTTGTAGAGTGCCACCAACTTGATCGGCTTCAGAAAGATCTGGCGATAGAGTTTCATGGTGCAGATAGGATTGATTGAATCCATAATACCATCATCCAGCCCACGGCGGGTCATCTCAGCCTGGATAACATTGAGGTCAAACTGAAGGTTGTGACCCACAACATCAGGGCACATATACAGTAGACCAACTAGTATGTAGTAGACATCTAGGAAGTGCTTGCCTTCCTTTTCAGCCTGTTCCTGGGTAATGCCATGGATGTGTGTTGCGTCCACTTTGAAGTTGTCAGGATAGATGATTGCGTGCCAGCTGTCAACCTCCTTGCCAAGGCTGTTAAACTCCACTATGGCAATTGAAACCATACGGCAAGAGTCATAGTGGTGAAGGTTCTTAGAGGTTGGCTTGGCCCTGGAGGTGGGGATACCAGTAGTCTCGGTGTCAAGAGCAATGAAGGACATGGTCAGTTGATATGAATTGAGTCCATCAAACTCATAACCTAGGACTCTTTCAAACAAACTTTTTGCTAGACTAGATTTTTAAAAACCTCAACCCCGAGTTGCGAAGCAACTCTTATTTTACCCGATCCTCTTCGTTAAAGTCATCATTTGTTGCGTATTTGGGCTTTTTTAATCCAATCATTTGGGAAAGAGTTTTCTTCTTTGGTGCAGCACTTGACTTTTTCTTTGTAGGGTCTCCGAATATAGTTTCCAGAAATTTATCAGTTTCTGCAAGCTTTTTCTTCTGAACATCCTCAAACTTTATCATCTTTGCAAGCTTCTGATCACTATATCCAATCTTGGAATATATCAAGACACGTTCATTCAGGGGAGGTTTTACACCCTTTGAATAGTACTTGGTGTAAAGGCTCTCAATTGGACAGGATAATGTGACATTAACCTTACCGCCCTTGATTTTGAAATCAGCCACAACCTTTGATACAATATCAGTAGATTCAACCTTGGATTTTTTCACATACGGACCATATGGAATAACCTCTACTCTTTCAAGCACACTTTCTGTGCGTAGAGGGTCCACTCCAAGCAGCATATCCGCCCTTCGCAGATCATCCTTGTAGGTGTTGTTGATAATTGGCACACGCTTTCGCTCCACTGAAGTTGGTGTGTTAGGGTTTAATATCTTCCACATTCTTGAATCTGTGGGGATGAAAGTGTTCGAAGATGTGGCATAGCGAGCACGCTTCTGGGGTACAGGACGGAGGGGGGACATTTTTGGATGGACTAAATATATTATACACTCAGGATTATTTCAAACACTTTTTTTGTTAACGTATTATAAATAATGGTCCAGCCGGGGGTAATGGTAGGAGGGGTCTTTGTGCTCATATTGATTCTCGTGGCTGTACTAGGTTTTATGTCCAAGCCCAAGTTCTGGGGTCTATTCTCAAATGAAGGTGACGAATGTACACCAGAGGAAGATAAGAAGATAGCGAACACCGTTAAGTACCAGCTCGATAAGGATAAGAAGTGTATCCTCGTAAAGTCTTGTGCAACAAGCTACAAACCAAATAACTCAAATACTGCATGTGTAACGGTGGTAGCCAAAGCACCAGCAGCCCCCCCACCCCCGACAGCCCC
>TARA_R110001592_G_scaffold32533_2_pt1 | contig 12490 bp, 10 predicted proteins | sample TARA_R110001592 | Tara Oceans TARA_R110001592 (sample SAMEA4398387) | marine metagenome | biome: Polar Biome; feature: [SRF] surface water layer (ENVO:00010504); material: water (ENVO:00002006), including particulate matter (ENVO:01000060) such as... | depth 5 m
AGTATTAATTTTTCAATTTTCGAAGGTTTTTTAGGTTCTGCTTTTTTTGATTCTTTTTTTGGTTCTTCTTTTTTCGGTGCTTCTTTTTTGGGTGCTGGTTTTGGTTCTTCTTTTTTTGGTTCTTCTTTTTTCGGTGCTTCTTTTTTTGGTGCTTCTTTTTTGGGTGCTTCTTTTTTGGGTGCTTCTACTTTTTCACTATATTCATCATGTGTTTTACCAGTCATTACCGTACCGTCTGACATTGTATGAGTTTTTTTAACTGGTTTTGGTTCTTCTGATTTATTATTTACTGATTTTTTTTTTTCTGCTTCCCAAAGTCCTTTTGCTTTAACTTCTTTCATTGCTTCATTATATTTAATATTGTTTTTTTTACTGTATTCTTGTAAAAATTCCATATATTTACTTGGTTTTTTAGTTCCTTTTTCTTTTTTTTCTTTTTTCTTTTTAGGTTCTTTAGATAATGATTTATTAACTTGAGTAATTTGTTTTAAAAGTAATAATTTATTTTTACTATTATCTTCATTCATTGCTTTTTTTGTTAATTCTGTTAATAATTCTTTTAATTCTTCTTTGTTTAAATTTTTAATATCTAATTTAGGTATTTTTTCAACATCTTTTTTATCTTGTTTAAATTGTTCTTTTTGTTGTTTAAATTCTGATTTAACTTTTGCTTTTTCAACAAATTCTTCTTTTTTTTTATCAATTTCATATTTTTTCTGTTTTAAATCTCTATCTCTAACATATTTATCACTTTCATCTTTATATTCTTTAACCTTATTAACTAGTACTTTTTCAAATTCGCTCATATATTTTTTAACTTTAACTGAAACTCCTCGTTTTCTTCCAACACCAAAATAAAACCTTACCGCATCACCTTTTTTATTATTTTTAACATATTTATTTAAAACTTTTGTTGTATATGTTATATCATCTTTAAATTTTTGTTCTTCATCTTGAACTTTTTTTGATTTTGATTGTGAATATTCTTTTAATTTATCTTCTGGGACTTCATCAACTAAAAATTCTATTAATTCTTCTTTTGAAAAATCTTGATGATTTATAATTTCACTTTTTAAATTATCCTTAAATTTTTTCAGTCCTTTTTTTTGTTTTTGTTTAAATTCTTCAATTAATATTTTATGCTTTGCTTTTAATGTTTTATTATGTTGCTTTACGATTTCAACAATCCGTGCCTTAGTTAGCATTTGTAAATCTTCGGTAGATACCATATAATATAAAATAGAAAATATAAATAGAAAATTATTAAATTAAAATTATTTCTAATATAACTTAATAATGTGTAATTTAAATACTTACAACTTCGATAAAAAATGTGAAAAAACAATTGATAAAAAATTAAACCCTAATAAATATAAAAAATCAGAAAAAAAATTAAAAGAAAAAGACATATTTAAAATGAAAACAAATAAAATGTGTCCTAAAAACAAAGGTAAAAAATGCAAATGTAAATAAATCATAATCAAAGATTATTAATGATTGACTTTGTCAATAAATTATTTACTTTTAATAACTTCTAAATATACTGTATTTCGAACTCCTAAATTATCAACAACTTCTTTATCGGGTGCTAAAATACGAACATTAAAATGTGATAATGAAATAGGTGAACCTTTATGAATATATGGTATACTACCTTCGTTATATGCTGAAGTTATACTATCTGTATTATAAAATCTCGATACAATACTTTGAACACCGCCCATAACTTGTTGAGCACCGTTTAAAGTTTGTTCAAATCCCGATATTTCGACAATAAAGTAACTATTTTCAATTGCTACTTGATTGATTGGATTTGTTGCAACAATTTTTGTCACTATAGTACTTGACAATTTAGGTTGTGCCGATAAATCAATTACTTTATTACCTCCAGTATCAGCATATACCGTATCAATACCACAAAAATTAGTAGTAGCATTTACTCCATCTGTATTAGGAATTTTTGTAAATACTGCATTAGCAATAGTTCCTTGTTGTATTTTCGGCATTTCTGTACAATTAACAAATAAATCGTGATTTGTGTTAGGATCTAAAAATCCCATTTTTTCCCATAAAGACTTTGGTTCTAAATTTTTTAATAATATTCCTCCTTCTCTTCCACTATATCTAAATTTTCCACTAGTCGATGCTGTGTTGCTTTCAATTGCTTGACAACATACACCAACATCATGATCTAATATATTTGAATGAAGTTGAGCAAATACCATTTTACCTAAAATATCGTCATATTCAATCCCAACCTCCGAAGCACCAATACAAAAATTAGTTAATACTGTGTAATCGTTATTACCAGCACTACCAGCGGGATATAAAGAAGTAGTAGGAATATTTATAGATTTTAAACCGTCTTCTCGTATAAATAAAAATCCGTTATCCCGTGCTGTGTGATCGGCATCATTTGGATTTGCTGGTAGATCGGGTACTCCGCATTTTGTGAAACATTGTTGTAAATTTACAAAAAATCCACTACTAGTTGGTAATGCTTGAGAAAAATAATCATTTGGAGTTTTAATATAATCTTTACCAGGGTTTATTACACTTAAAGCATCTGTAATACTTTTTGCTAATTCTGCGGGTAAATACTCCCCAGGTTGTATAGTAGCATTACTAGTGAATAATATAGGAGCAAAAATATTATCTGTTCCTACTTCATTTTTTGTAGTATTTTGATCTTTTATTGATCTAAATCCTCTCCTATGAAGTTTTTTATCTTGGTCTGCTGCAACTGTAACTGTACTATCTAATTTTATTTTTATAGGAAATAAAGAAGCATTACTGCTATCAAATCTAAATACATCATTTCCAGGGTCTTGACCTATTATAATTTGGGGTATATATACATTATGTGTTTGTCCTTGTCCTAATTCATCGGTATATGCTAAATTTAAATTTACTTCTCCCCAATGTAAAGGCATACCATTACCTCCACCGCCTAGTTGTATATCAATATAATTAACAACTTCTGTTTGTGATAATGAACTAATTTGTTTATGTAAAATATATTTCATAGTATCGTTTATATCACCTTTGTCTGTTCCTTTTTGGTATTGTCTATTTATCATTTTACCTTCCATATTATTCATACAAAAATATAAATATTGAGTAGTTATAATGTTTGTTTCACTTTCATCGACTTTTATTTTTCCGGAATTTTCGGCGGCACTATCAATAAAACAACTTTTAACTGAAACTGTATCACCTTCAGAAATTATAATAGGAGTTTTCAAATTTGCTGAAAAATTACCATTTTGAATATTTGGGTTTGTAACTGGGTTACCATTCATTATATTATCTTGTTGTCTTAATTCTAAAATAACGGTATCTTGAACTGCTTGTGGAATATTTTTATCATTTTTTGACATATATAATATAAATTAGAATTTAATATTTTAATTTATATTATTTATTTGATTATTAAATTAATCACTAACATACATAACCTCATATTTTCCATTTTGAACATTTAAAACCTTTTTAACTTCTCCGAAAATATGACATATTAAACCTTCATTAGAAAGTGATGTCGCGGTTGTATCGTGTAAAACTTGCCTTTCATATGAATACTGAAAATTTTTAATTAATTCATTAACATTAACACCAACATAACCAGCACCACCGCAATAATTACGACCGTCAAATTGGTCATTAGCGATATTATCTTGTGAGTACATATTTGCACCAATATAAGTATTACTTTCTCCCCAACTTTGATTTAACATTGATAATTGTGTTGCTTCACTATTAATACCATCTGGAATAATAGGAACTTTATTAATTATTAAATCGTGTAGTTCTCTGAATTGTTGCCTTGAACCTAATGCTCCAAAACCAGTTATAGCATTTGATGCTCCACTATTTTTTGTATCATCACTATATTCTTTACTCATCATAATTCTTCTAACAAATTTATTATTAAATCCATTAATTAAAACTTTTGTTTTTTGTTTTAGTGGTTGGTTATTAGTCGTTGCATCTTTTTGAGCAACTCTAAATAAATCATTTTCAATACTAAAAAATTCAACTTGTTGATTTAATGCTTGTGGTGTTAATTGTTGAACAATCGAAGGATCACTAATTACATCAACTGATAAAAGCGGTTCTAATGTACTTGTTGTCGCATTATCAACAACAATTATTTTTGTGCTTTTAGTTTCATATTCAATAACTATTCTTAAATTTGTAAATACTCCAGTATGTAAATAATCAATATTTTGTAATAATGGTAGAATATTTGCTAAATGGACAACACCAGATGTCGTTGTAGTTGGTGTTGTATTTGTACCAGTAGGTGTAGAACCTAAATCAACTCTAACTGCTGCTGCTTGTTTTTTTAATCTAAAACCCATTTGATGTAATAATTCACCACTAACTCTACTATCATTAACACTATTTGGATTTAAATAATTTTTGAATGACATGTATCGATTACATTCTTTCATACTATCTAAAACTGTTCCCCCGTCCATTAACATAATATTTTTAATTACACCATATACACCCGCTAGACGAGTATAAGAATGAGCGACGGATGATGTCGCACCTACATTTAATAATCTTAATGATGGTAGATATACTGAATTTAATTTATCTAACCTAAATTCTGTTAATCTATTAGAACTGTGTCTAATTGGATCTATCAATTCGTTTATTGCTCCGTTGGACATTATATAATATAAATTAGATATTATTTTTTAACAATTAATTTTTATTAAAAAATGAATATATTTTTTATACAATTTTTTTATAACTCTAATAATGAATGAAAATATAAATATACATTCATTTGGTTAGTATTATTTACACCTTTTGTTTTTAATAGAGTTGAAAATTTGGTTGCAACTAAATTTTTATACAATCCGAATTGATAACCAATACCGAAACCGTCTGATCCATTCCATTTATTAGCATTAACTTGATTGTGATCACTAGTATTATTCATTGAATTTAAAAATCTAGTTAACATTTCCCCACGGTCTGTGATGGGGTATTGAATACCATTATTAAAATTATCATTATATTGAAATTCTATTTGTTCTAATTCATCTATATTATCCATTCTTTGATTATTATTATTAACTGTATGTTCATTTAATACTTTTTGAAAAGAAATTGATACTGCATTACATGCGGTAGGAATATTAGCAACAATTGTAGCAGCACTTGATGAAATTGTTGATTTTTCGGGAACAACTGACAACATTTGAACCATATTATCATTAGGGGTAGAAGGTACTTGAATATATCTTAATTTAACATTTGTTAATTCATAAGTTAAAAGAGAAGTATCCGCAACATTACCGTATAAAAATGATAAATCACGAGCAAATTTGAAATTAACTTTAATAAATCCAACTTTAGAAAATGGAATATTAGCACCATTTACAACACGATTTAAACACATTAAAGGTTTAAAACTAAAAGAAACTGGGTCATTTAATGTGGTTTGATCGTTGACTGTTGTTTGTCCTCTACATAATGATTGTGACATTTGAACATTTGGAGTTTTTAATTCTGATGATTTTGAACCATTTAATGTATCATTTCTACTCTCTCTACCTACACAATACATTTTTACAAATCTTCCATATTCTAAACTAAAATTTTCAATTTGTCCAGCACCAGTGGAAACCGTCATACTATCTACTACACCGTGAATACCACTATTATTATCAAAAAATACTTTTTCTGTAGATACTGTAGATCCGCCTATTAATACTGATAAATTACCTTCTAAATAAACACTATTTGCTAAAAGTGACATATCGGGATCTCCTTTAATCATAAATTTTAAATCATCAAAAGATTTATAAGTTGATTTATTATTTTCTGCTATACCTTGTGAATAAACATAATTTCGCATTATATAATAAGAATTAGATAATTATTATTATATAAATAAATTATAATATTTATTTTGTTTGAAAGAATTTAAAACAATTTTTTAAATGATTTATAAAGTTCTTGTAACATTTTTATATAAAATAAATTGATTTAATCCACCACTTACAATATTTAAATGAAATTGTTTATGATTTTCTGTCATATCACAAATTTCAAAAATAGCATTACTTGCTTCTGCTTCATTACTGCTATCATCTAAAGTATTTTTTCTTATAGTTTGTTTATATGATTTTAAAGGTTGTCCAATTTGTTTAAAATATTTATGTTGTCTATCTTTTTCTAAAGGAGTACCTCTTTTAATATCTCTATTTGTGGTGTGTATTTGGTCTATCATATTCCTATAACTTGTATATTGAATATTACTTAAAACACTTTCATTTGCTGCAGGATTAGCAACCATTACTGCTGTGCATTGTGGTTCTAAAGTATACATTTTTGTAAAATTTGTTAAATTATTTCCCGTGTCGTGTTCTGTTGAAACTGTTTGAAAAGTCATAGTAGTATTTTGATTTAATGGATTTGGATTAACTGGTGATGATGTGACTAATTCACATGAATTAATTACTACTGAACTATCTCCAGCAGTTGCCGAAGGGTCAACCCCTTGTGATGAACCTTGACTATCTCCCGCAGCGGGGGGAAAATAACTATTATTATTTGCTAGTGCTATAACCGTTAGATCTGTGAAAATAGTTAAACTTCCATCAAAATTAACAACAATTTTAGTAATAGTATATTTACCACCAGCATTTGTTGCGACTGCATATGCAGCACTCCCAGTACCACCAGCAGTAGTACCGTTTCTACCAGCGATTGTTAATTTTTGACCTAAATAAAAAGGACTTTCACTTCTAGGATCATTATATTTTTTAGTGGTCACAAATCCAATATCAGTCCCTAAATTTATTGCAGCACCCGTAGCATTTGCTACTATGTTAAATGTTGATTTATCACGAGTATCAGCACTCCAAACGGGGTCAGTAGCACCTCTAGCGGTGGTAACTTTCAAATTTCCGAATTGTAATTCTAAATGTAATTTACATTGTCCTAATCGTCCAGTGTCTAAAAGTTGACCAGTTTTAGCACATCCTAAAAATTCTTTTAAAGGTATTTTTAAATCGTGATCTAAATTTTCGCTTATATCACCCGCTGATACATCGCCCGATGTTTTTAATAATCTACAATTTGAATTTAAAATATTATTTATTTCTTTACTACCGCTATTTTGATCATATAAAGTTTCAATTTTTTCGTTTTCATCTTTTGTGTATATATTTAGTGTTTGTTCGTATAAATTAATATCTTGAACACTTTCAACCATACCTAATTTTTGACTGTATAAATCAGCATTTCGCACTAATGCAGAATTTCTAAAAATATTAGTAGTAATACTATTATCATCTAGCACTACACTACTGTCATAAAAGCATGATGCATTACTTTCAACATCTTTTTCTAATACTGAAACATTAATATTTACATAAGAATTTTTAATATCTACTAATTGATCCGCATCAATTACAAAATCAATTAAATTTTTAGTTGCAGAGTAAGGTGAACCTTGAACTGCCGCAGTTTTTGAAATATTCATTGACATATTATATAATATAAATTAGATATTATTTTTTAATAATTTATTTAACAAAGTTAAATCATTAATTTAACTTTGTTAAATGATATATAATTAATTAATTTTTATACAAATTTATTTATAAATTTAAGCACCAACTTGAAAAGATACATTACTAGTCGGGGCGGTTGGTGTAGGTGCTGTTACCTTTTTTTTAGAAAATAAACCAGCAAATAAAGTACCAATTCCAGCAATTAAACCTACAACATCACCAACTGGGTCAAATTCGCCTTCACTGTCAATTTCCGCCATTCTTTTGAATGCTTTACCCGCTATCTCACTGCCTTTTTTTTCTCCTTGGTCTTCTACATCTGTGACTGCTGACTGCTTCAATTGATTTGCTAATTTTGATTTAAAATCTTGTTGAATATTATCATCTGCCCCATTTGTTAATTTATTTTGAACATCATTAACGGCATCATTAACTGCAGTTGTTCCACTAGGTTTTGGTACTGTTATACGACCATTATTGAAAGCATCACCCATATTAAAAGATCCTTTTGAACCTAAAATTTGTCCATCTCCTTTACTCATAATATTACGAGCAGTAGATAAAACTCTTTCTGTAGCATTACTACCTTCGTTTTCTTCATCAGTTAATAAAGGATTAGATAATTTATAATCACCCCATGGTGAGGCGGTTTTAGGACTACTTTCATTGTTTGCTTTACTGAAAAAATTTTTTATTTTTTGAAAAGTACCACTACTTTTATCTAATGGTTGTTCCATTTCTTCTGGAATTTCTAAATTAGGTTTATCTAATTGAACATTTTTAATTTTATCTATTATTTTTTGTGATATTCCTTTTACATCACCTTTAGAAATCGCATCTTTCATACCTTGAACTTCTTCATCTGAAAATACCCCGCCCGTTTTTTTTAATCCTTCAGTAAGAATATCTTTAACTTTATCTTCTGTTAAACTACCGCCTATAGCATCTAAAGGACTTTTAACCGTTTCAGCAAATCTATTTTTAATTTCATCAATATGATCTTGAACATTTTTTTGTTTTTCATCTGCTGTTTCTTTTTCACTCCCTAACCCTTGTCTTAACATTTCTTGAATATTATCCATTTCTTGCTCACTTTGTAATGACATATAAAATATAATAGATTTTATTTTAATTTATATTTATTTATATCTATTAATTCAAATTTACTATTTCTATACATTTTATCAACTGTATCAACTGAATAATTAACATATATAAAATCTCTTTTATTTTTAAGGTTGTCTTCCAACATAGCAAAAAATGCTTTTCTACTTCCAATATAATTATTATCTGATTCAAATAATTCTCTTTCTTTCATATTTGAATTAAAGAAAAAAACCGATGAGGCATTGCTTCTCTGACCAGTAGATATTTGAGAGTACTTTTGTGATGAAATCAATATACTACCGCAATGCTTACGAATATTCATAAAACAACGGTTAATCGCATTATAATTTCCTTTTTTTAAAGATCCGTCAAAACTTACATCATCTAATAAAATCAAATAATTATTTGGTATTTTTTTATTTTCAATTTGACTTTCAAAATCATCAACTATTTCATCATAAATATTATTAAGTATATCATCGTTATATTCAGTAAATACATTTTCTTTTGGAATTGATTTAAATTTAATTATACTTTCCATTTTAAAATCATTTTTTAGGGGAGAAAATATAAATATATGTTTTCCTAAAAATAGATCAGAATAATTCTCTTTTAAACACAACAACGACCCAATAATATTTGTTTTTCCCACTCCACTTTTTCCACATATAATGGATCGAAAACTAACACTATCGAGACCGTCCTTTTTTATTACGAAACTATCACTAATATCTTTCATTATTTTAATTGTAGGCATTATATAATTATTTAGATTTTATTAAATAATTATATAATAAAATTAATCAAATGATATTTCATTTTTACAAATTTTATTTTGTTGTAATCCTTCAATATATTTTATATGTTTCAATGTTTTATTATGTCTTAAAATACCATTTGCTGAGGTAATACTTCCACATTTACAAACAACTTTATTTAATAGTCGTTCTTTATTTTTTTTGTAATATTCTTTTTTTTGTAGTGATATTTCAGTTTTGTGTGATTGATAATAAGATACATTTATAACTTCATTATTTATAACTTCATTATTAATTTCTTCATCAGTAGTTATATTTTCGCTTATATTTTCATAATCTGTCATTTATATATATACTCTAGATTTTTTTTAAATGTTTTTCTATTTAATAATAATTCTTATATTTATTTAATAAATTCGTAATATTTGGGTTTATTGTTTCTTCCGACTTGTTACTAAATTTTTTAATATTATCATTGCTTTTAGTGTCATCTTCAACCCTTTGTAAATTATCATCACTGGTTTCAATATTTTTTTCATTTTCTGTTTCATCTATTATATCTAAAGATTTTTTTTTATTAGGTCGTTTTGTTTTATAAGTTTCTTCATTTTTAATATTGTTCATTTGTTCTTTTAATTCTTTAATATCTTTGATACTATTTTTTAATAAAAGTTTTTGTTTTTTCTTTTCTTCTTTTTTATCATGTGCTATTTTTAATCGTAACATTTTATTTTTTTCTTTTTTTTCAAATAGTTGTTGTTTTCTTTGTGCTCGTAATTTCATTTCTTCTGGTGGTATAACAAATATTTCATTTTCAGACATTATATATATTATACTAGAGGTTTTTATATGATTTTATTTAAACAATTAAAAAAAATAATTAAAATTATTTCAAATATTTATCATCTGAGTTTTGAGGTTCTACTACAAAAGTTAAATCAGATCTTCCGTTTACACTAACTGGGTTATAATCTTTGTCTACAATTCTAAAAGAAAAATTTCTAAGTGCAATATCTGAGGTATTTAATAAATTAACAAAATATAAATTATTTGGTTCATAAGTAATAAAATGATTTTCAAATTTATTAAAAATAGGTAGTGGTAATAATACACTTTTTTTACCTTTTTCAATTGATATAAAACTATCTAATACTAAATTTGTTATTTCAATATAATACATACTAGAATAAAATGTCGGTCTTTGTTGAATATCACCAAAAAAATCAATTTCATCAACTCCCGTTTTTTTATTTAATGTTCTTTGAAAACCCATAAATCGTCTTAATGATGTTAATATATTATTATCTTGTTCTTCACTAATTACATTAAATTCAACGGTTCCTTGACTAACTGCATCATTATATATTGACGGTATAATTACATTAGTTGTAGATGCATAAGTTGTACTATCATCTTGAATTGATAAAGTTTTTTTATATTTAAAAGGATCAAAAGAACATCTTATATTTTCTAAAACACATCCCGCATTACCTATAAAAATAAACGGATATAAAATAGTACTATGAGTATCTAAAATTCCTAAATCATTTTTTAAATTCAATACTTTAAAAATGTGGGGTACTTGTCCATCTTGATATAAAACTGCTTTTAAATTACCTTCTTCAATTCTTATTTCTACAATATCATTGTTACTAGCAAAAGCAGATACATTCGCTGGAGATTTACCAGTATTATTTATAGTATCTGTATGAATTGTTTTATATACACTACCATTGTTTGGAAGATTAATTGCTAATGTATAATGTTTTTTATCAAAATATGGAGTTTCCCATGATATAGGGTCTCTTCGTGTAACTCCAATTATAAAACCAGTATCTTGTTGTGCACAATCAAAATCTCCAATTTGACACCTAAAATATCCCGCACCTTTAATCATTTCGTGACCACTAAAAAATTGATTTCTAGTATCTGTATTTAAATTTGCGGTACTACCACTATCTTGTTTTCTTATTCTAATTTCATTATTGGTAACCGTTTTAGATATATTAACTAATTTAAAATCGTCTTCGTCTCCATCCTCTTCAGTATCCGCAACTTTAGGTTTGTATCCATTACTTCCCATTTTCCATTCTAGTACTACTTCTGCATCATCAGAAATACTTACTTTCCATTGTGAATTTATCATTTTATTTTCTAAAGTTAATGTGTTATTTAATAAAGTAGTTAAAAGAACATAAAATTGATCATAATTAGTATTGTCAAATTTTACACTACCTATATTTACTGTTTTTGACATTCCAGTATATAAACTATATGTAATAGTTGGATAAGTTGATAAAGTTGTTGTATTAAATACATCTTCTATTGCTTCAAATTTAATATTTACTAATGCTATTTTTGAATTTTTTTTAATTATTAAATCTTCATTAAAATTATTTGTAAATCTTGCTTGTTTATCATTTGTATGTAATGAAATATAAGACATTTAATATATAATATAAATTAGATTTAATTTTTAAAAAATTTTGTTTTTATTATTTTTAATATGATATTTTAACGGTAAAAGTTTGAGCAGATGTATGATTGTTAATTATTCTAACTCTATAATATTTATATGAAGCACTAGCAACTACTAAATTACCTTTACTTGTTAAATTATTAGCAAAATTCATATTAGTATCTTGAAAATATGTTGAATTATCAACTGAGTATTCAATAAATGCACTATAAGCAACATTAGCACTAGCAGTAACCGCAAACCCTACATCTTTAATACCTCGTGGTTTTGTAAATACCGATGATACACCTTCTCCGCTACTATCTGCAATTGATGCATTTAATAATGTGACAACTTCCATTGAAGCATCATTAGTATGAACTCTAACACCTCCGTCGTCATCAATTGAAAATGGGCAGTAATCCCCATTTTGTGTTCCAAAATTAGCACCACTTGTATTGTCGGAATTTCTAACACCCATAATCATAAAACCTTTATCTCCGCTACTATGTGCTAAATCTTCAGTTTTTACACATTCTTCTAAAGTTTCAACCGCTCCTTCGACCTCTGTTAAAGTATTTTCTAATGCTACTAAATCGGTATGATTTGCTGAAATTAAAGAATTT
>TARA_R110001592_G_scaffold165959_1_pt1 | contig 12487 bp, 21 predicted proteins | sample TARA_R110001592 | Tara Oceans TARA_R110001592 (sample SAMEA4398387) | marine metagenome | biome: Polar Biome; feature: [SRF] surface water layer (ENVO:00010504); material: water (ENVO:00002006), including particulate matter (ENVO:01000060) such as... | depth 5 m
GGCGGTTGCATCGTTCCAATGATTATATCAATGTCCATGATGATAGTGCCCTCATCCAGCGTTACGCCTCCCGGAGTAATGTACATAATCGGGTGATCGTCAGCACTCAGCTTCGCGACATCAGCATCATCTACTGGGCCGACTCCAAAGTGATTGATTTGCTTGTGATCTGTTGCGAAAGTTCGGAAGCCTTCAATCAGTTGGTAGAGGTTTGTTTTGACGTTTGCGCTCATTGTTTTGGCGTGTTATTTCTCTTCAATATATCCAAGTCCAATTCATAGCATAAAAAGGTGAATGCTTGAGTAATTTTTAAATCGGTGACTTTATCAATCTTGAGTATATCGCCACCAGCCAAATGATACAACGAAGCATACCAGCCCCATTTTTCACCTATTGCTGAACCTTCTCCTCCTTCAAAGATTGGGCTGAATTTATCACGTAGTCGATCCCTATGCGCAAAAAAAAAGCGAGCGAACCAAGAACGACATCCATCTTCAGCCTATTGAATGACTCGACATCCTCACCAGCTTGATACGGCTGAATCGTGTAGTGCTTCTTGTGCTGCTCTACTACTGGCCTATAAAGTATCGTCATCACCGTGACCAGGTTGGCGTATAGGTCAGCACATAGTGTTTCAAGGTCAGCGTATTCTCCTACTGTCATCTCGCTAAGATTTGGATGAAAGCCATACTTCACGCCTTCATGCTCAACCAGTTGTATCAACGGCCAGTTCTTATCCTGTGTCGGATCAAAGTTGCCCATCACTTTAGTTACTCGATCAAGACTATCTAAGTCCATCTGATTGATTAGCTCGCGGTCTATATTGCAAGCAATAGCCACTTGCTCAACTGGATCATCAGTGTCGTGGATGGCTTGGAATTGCTCTATCGTTAATTCACCTATATGATCGGGTACTACTATTTTCATGTCTTAGCGTATGTGATAAGTTCCGGAGTGTGACTTAGTCAGCTTGTTTAAGCAAACATAGCGAATTGCATCAATGGTGTGATTCATTGAGTCAACTGGCTGATTAAGCTGGCGATCGTTCTTATCGGTTTTCCACTTGTAATTGCGTAGCTCTTTAATGAGGTTGAGGCTGCGAGGTGTTGCATGGAGCTTGTGGCGTTTCATTACGTCGATCCCCATCCTCACGCTATCCGGTCCTTTCTTGCTAGGCTTGATTAAAAAGCCGAAGCGGTGAAGCTCCTCAATAGATTTAGGCTCGGCTGAGTCGGCTACTATCTCAGCTCGCTCCGGAATTAAATCAGTCAGCATCCTAGCTAGGTCCGGATTAGTCAGCCCGGTAGAATACAGAAGCTCGTCAAAGTATAGTGAATGCTCTAGCTTATAGACTGCTACTACTGCGCTCGGATCGTTTGTAAAGCCCCAATCCAATCCAATAGCCACGAGCTTTGCATCCTCCGGAATCTCCATTTGCTGCCATTCGGAAAAGATAACCGACTGCGATAGTCCACGCATCCCAAGCCCATAGATACGCCAGTAATTCGAGTCAGTCTCCTTGAGCCTTTCAATCTCTTCTATTACCTCCGGCTCTAGAAACGGGTTATCCTTGTATGTCGTTTGGAAGAAATCAGCATCGTCTCGGGTTATGAGATCGTCATATATCCAGTGGAATTCTTCCGATGGGTTGAAATCTATGATGGCTCTATCGGTCGTTCTGAGCATCAGTTGCCTCCAATCCTCTCGGCTTAATTCAGTACACTCATTCACATAGAGAATATTCCGCTTCCGACCTCGCACTTTGGCTGGCTGATCGATGCTAAGGAATTCGATGAGGTTGCCGAAGAGCATATAGATGTTGTCGCTCTTATTGTGAAACGCCGGGTTATACCAGTTTTGACTTTCTAGGATCGTAATGAAGTCACGCAGCACAGAAGCTCTGAGGCTGGGAAATGTCTTCCTAGCGACTGTGATAGTCCAGCCAGCATTCTTATTTAGAAAGCACCACTCGCACAAGCATTGAAGAATAGAGTAGGTTTTACCCGATCTCGTGCCTCCTTGGTGAATCTGAATCTTGGCTTTACTATTCTTTGCGTGATGGTACGAGGTTGGTTGCTTCATTCACTTGCTTCGAACCAGGTTGGTTTTGATAGTGGTTGACCTCCGGAGGTGATGTCTTGAGTCTCAACATATCCACGCTTCTTGCCTTTAGTCTTCAAATAAAAAATAGTCGCTGCTGGTGATCCGTCTTGTATCAGCTTATGAAGATGAGTCTCGGCAAAATCAATGGCTACTTCTGTCAGCTCTTTGACTTGTTCAGCAAATTCAGCATCATCTTTTAACCATCGGTAGTGTGTAGTTCTTCCAACACCGGAAGCCCGGCAAGCACTCGTAACAACTCCGAGCGACTTTTCCAAGGCTTCGAGGTGAGCTTTTTTAAGTTGTTCCGATTGTTTCATTTCTTGGATCGTTTCCATTCAACGGTACATACCGCATATCGTTGTTCGCTGGTCTTATATTCAGCGGTCATAACTGAGTCAGACATACATCGCTCTATGAATTGTTTCTCGCTCTCTTGAGCTTTGGGTGTAGGTAGTGGCATGGTTATATGTTTCCTTGTCGGGTGTTGGCGTTGTAGCTTCTCCAAATATCTATCTGAATGGCTGCGCTTAATCGTTTGTTTCTATTAGTCTCAAAGTCATATACAGCATCCTTATAAGAAAGGAGCCACGTTTGATATGATTTAGATGCATAGGCATCGGCCTCCTTACCGCTTTGAGTCTTGCTTTCTGAGAGTGCCATTGCCATCGCGAGAATGGTTTTCTTTTTCTCGTATAACCATTCCTTAGTGGACTTCATTTGAGCCGCTTGTTCGTCGGTATTCTTCAGAAATTCTAGTGCTTTTTCAGCCTCTTCAAACTCCATTAATCTTCGTTAGTGCAAGAATGGTCGTAGATAGTCTTCAATTCGTTTAGCATCTTAATCACGCAACCTGGGCACTTAGAAAACGTCTGACGTCTACCTGTTACCCTTTGATAAAGGTCGATGGCTAAACGCTGCTCTGCGCCGCTTATTTCGTTCCCTATCGGCATGATCTTCTCCTCGTACATCTTCATGTCTTTCTCGTTGAATGTGCGATAGTATGGGAATAGCTTGTTGAGCTTATCCTTTCGGCCTTGACATCCGCAATCGTCACCAGCTACGGCTTCTACGATCTTATCTATTCCGGTTGCTTTGGTGACTTTTTCGATAGTGTCACCTAGACCTTTACTCTTCTTGGTACTTTTCTTTGATGGCATTTCTTGTGTTTTTAATGGTGTGCCAAAGAGTCGACCGGCTTATGCCAGTAGCCTCACTCAGACTATCTAGCGTATGATCGTGGTTGTAATATACCTCTATGACGGTGCGCTCAAAATACTGCATTTGAGACAATTCTTCTTCCACAAATGTATGTAAAGTCTCTTTTATACGCTTTTCTTCTATCTCATCGCTTGCCCAGTCGATGATGTCGTGAGTCGCTTTGCGGTGTCTTTCGGCTGGTTTTCGGTACTGATAGTGAAAAGGTGAGGTGCTGGAATTGTATTGATTGAGCATGATGCGGAGAATCCAGTAGCGCATTTGCTTGCGCTCTATTAGCCCGGCGAGCTTCTCACGGTCTCCAGAGTATAGGCTGATGATGACCTCATGTGCCAGCTCTTCGGAGTCGATCTTATTACCTCGCGTGATAGTGTAAGCCATCTCGCGGATTGTTTTATAGTTGTCTTGTAGATAGAGATCAAGAGAGTCCAAACTGCTTCGCCTTAGCTTTGTACGCATCTATCATTATCCTCAGCTCCGGAAGTGATAGCTTGCTCATTTGGTTGGATCGTATCAATATCTTTTCAGCCATGCCTTCGCCATACTCTTGGTCTAGCATCATGCCGAACTGGTATTGCTGGCCTCCGTTGGTCATATTACAGTGCTTGCATTGAGCTTTGACATTCTGCTCATCCCATCGGGTTGAGAATTTAGCTCTTGATTGAAAGTGACCAGCATCGACTTCCTTCCAATGTTTGCGCTTTCCGCACGTATAACAATTCACCATACCAAAATTATCAGCAGCACGTTGACGGATGTAGATGCTAAATACCTTATCTAGCTTTCGGACTGCTTGGGATCGGGTTGCGATTCGGGCCATATACCGATATTTTGAAGTTCGTCTTTTGAGAGGTTGACGGATTCAAATATAGGTTTACTTCCCGAATTTCGTTTAACTCCCGGTGTTTTAGGTGCTTGATGGAGTCGCTCAAGTACTTCGGCTCTCGTATCTCCTTCATACGTTCTAAACGCTTCTAAGAGTTCACGAGTTCTAAATGAATTATAGAGCTTTGGGAGTAGTTTGCCTCGGCTTATTTGCTTGAAGACAATCACTACCTCCTCCATTTTAAGCACCGGAAACTCCTCAATAATCGCATCACACGCTGAGATTAGTTCTTCGGTTTCATAGAGAGAATTCTTTGCTCCTATGTCCTTGACTAATCTAGCAAGCTCGCCAGCAAGCCAAGGACGTATAACATCCGGATCACGCCTTACTGCGGTTGTTAGATTAGTGCCTCCCGTCCACGCGGATATTGGAGTGAGGTTGCGCCTTACATCAGCGGCCTCATGTCCTCCCTTGAGAAGCCCACTCGCGGAGCTTGTCAGTATCGTAGTTAGTTGGTTGTTTGGTTGCTGCGTTGCGAGCTGGGAATATACCTTGGTATCCATTAGCTATTGAATTTTGAATCATTAAAATGGCTTGCGCCACATCATTTCCGGAATCCTTTTGAAGTTTGTGAAGTGCCGCTTGTTCGCCTCTGCTAGTATAGGCTTTTATCTTTCGCTCTTTGCGGTCTTGTTTCCATTCGCTCCAAAGGCTTTTAAAAGCATCATCATCCCAAGGAAGCATGACTTGGTTTGTTACTGGTTTCTTACTTGTAGTATCTAACTGGTATTGGTGTCGTGATTTCTCCAAATGCATTTGGTCGTTTCCCGAAATGCATTTAGTGGTTTCACCAAATGGAGGTTGACGTTTGCCGAATTGGGGCATATCAAGCTCGTATATCTCAGCAACTTTAGCCGTCACCGTATACCATTTAGTTCGATCCATTCCTAGCTTGTTAAAGCTCCCGGTTATAATAGCACCATCCTTCTCTAAATTTGTCAGCACTCGCCTAATTTGATCGGCTGACCACCAGCGGAAGAACGTCTTGAATGCTCTCGCTGAGTTGTATGTCCATACCTTACCATCTCGCTCACCTTGGTCATTGGTGTAATTATACACGACCCAATACACGAGATGATGAAGCATAATAGCTCCATCAACTCCGTATAGGCAAGCGGCATCTGCGTTAAAATAGTAATCTCTACGCATGATAATGTTGAATACAATAGTTCTTATGCTCTTGCACAATCATCACAAGCTCCTTGTATGATACCTTCCCAGTACCAGCTATCTCTGCTGAATACTTTAGTAAAGGAGTCGGATCTTGTCGCATCCAGTTCGTAACGGTCTGAGGCGTAACGCCTAATTCCACCGACATAGCTTTCTGACTCCCATAAATTTGGGTGATCATAGCTTTTAAGTTATTGCTGCTCATGTTAGAAAGGTAAACCGTCCTCGGTTGATCCGGAGTCTTGAGACTCGTTGAACTGCTGCGCCATATCTCCTCGTGGCTCAGTTTGTCGCTTTACCGGCTTTGGTGTTTCTGCTGGCAATTTGCCTACATTATCTCGCATCTCCAAAAGTTTAGGCGCAAGCTCATTCACTCGATCTAGATAAGTCTTGAGATCGTAGCCCGTTTGCGGAATAGGACCATAAACTTTTATCGCAGTTTGAACGGCCCAGCTATTTTCTATTCTCATTTGAGTGTCAGAGCTTTGAGGTGCAAAGCTAGACGGCTTCTGCTGATGTCCACTTGGATCGCTTGTGCTGATCTTTAGCTTTTTGCCGTACTGAGTCTCAGACTTAACATCATACCACACCGTTGAACCTTGAGAGTATGGCGGTGTTTGACTCTTGGAGTTTGCTTCTCCAACCGTTCCATCTTCAAGCTCAACCTCGAATTGGTACATTAGGCCATACTTACCTTCCCAAGTTCCATTAGCTTGGATTGATTTGATTTTTGTCTCTTTCATGTTTTCACTTTTTAGCCCACACGATCCACGTTTCTAGCGGTCGCATAAACTGGTTGATTCCGGTTAATTTTATGTCCGGATCATTGGTTAAAAAATAGCTCGGTGTAGTCCACAACTCATTGTCGTATCTACCGACGTGCGTAAACTTACCGTCGCATTTGATTTGTAATAAGTACTCAAGGCTATCCGCTTGAGCTTCTGAAATAAAAGCAAGACCATCGTATCGGCTTATATAAACGGCTTCTGTTCGGCGATCTTTCTCGATTGGATCAAGTATGTAGTTACCCATCGATCGTTGAATTTTGACCCGTTTCTGAGCCTTTTAAGCACCAGTTCTCAATATAGCTGAGTGCTTTGCTGGCATCTCGCAGAGCCATATCCTCCATTGCGCCTTCGGTGTGTACCAGGCTGAAGAAGTTTCTAATCGTTTCTAACGCTTTCTGTTCGTTCATGTTTTTCGGTTTAATGAATTGCAATAATACAAATTAACTTTGATTCAATCGATCTAGAATGTGATCGGTTACCTTGAGAATTGACCTTGGTCGGTCGTTGACGTAGACCTTTTCACCAGTCTCGGTGATGTGATCCAAGTCGATCAGCTCTCTGACTCTTCCGGTTACCCGGTTAATTGGCCAGTCTAGTTTATTGGCTAGGCTTTGCCGGGTGCATAGCTTCATATTATAGATGGCTTTAAATACTTCTCGTTGTCGTGTGCTGGTATCCAGCTTGTCGTAGGCTTCTAGGCTATTTCTGTGCATTTGGTTTTCTGAGTTTTGCAACTTCAGAGTAGATGTATTTTATCCACTCGTTGAATGTTGGGTTAGTATTAGGGTAAGCCGTATGGCTAATTTTAAGCTGGCTCATATCTTAAAAGCATTCACACAAACATTGTCCTCGTGTAGCTCAGACATCAATGAGTGAACTTCAGATAGCTTGTTTCTAATCTCATGCATAGCGTTAATATTTCGCTCTATGCGTTCACCAGTTTGTGATTTTAGTTGATTTGGACCGAGCTGATCTTGTAAATACTCCTCATAATCAGTTGTGGTAATCATATTTGACAAGATTTTAGCTATGTCAAATTTGTCTTCCATTAGTCTTTTTGTTTCGAATGCTTCCATGTTTACGGGTTTTGCGGGTTAAAAGGTGGGTTTTACGGGTTTTGTGGGTTAAAGCTCAATCCAATCATCTACTCGCCTCATTACTTTGTATCCGGCATCCTTGACTATTTCGATGGCTTTAGCCAAGCCGTCACCGTGAGAGACTCTCACATCTTCGCTATATGTCAACACCTCCGGATTTGGAATGAGATTTAACTGCTCACATGGCTCTCGCTTGGTCCATGTCTTGCCTTTTGGAACGGCATTGTCCGCATACTGACGGAAGAAAGGATACCACCTTTGACCGATTGCATCATCTACTGAATAGCCGTTATCTATGGCTTTGGCTTTAAATTGAAACGAAGTAAATACTCTTGGCATTTCTTTCATTGTCTTTTGTAAGATGTCTATGTCTCTCATGAGTTCAATTGTTTAGCTAATGCTTTTCTCATGACTTCTAACCTCACCTCCGATGACTCCAATTTTTCGCGGTGATAGTTGACATCAAACTCAAGGCTTGAGATTTCTTTTTGTAACACTTCTGCTACGGGATCATAGTTTGTGACCTCTTCGGTCGCGGTGTTTTTTGTACTCATGTTATTGGGTTTTTATTCTTTTCCCGAAGATACAAACTTCTTTTCGGTTAATCCAAATTAATTTTAATATTTCTTTTAGTTCGTGCTGAGATGAGGGCAAAAAAAAGCCCCATCGATCCACGCGAGGATGATAGGGCTCTTAACCAAATAAACATGAGAAGTCACGAGAGTGACTCAATGTGCAAGTTAGTTCTTTTCTAGGAAGCTCAGACAAAGCGGAAGAATGCCGATAGCGCACAGAGCCACGGCCTCCCAGCCCAGCCCGGTGGTAGCTATCTCAGAGCAAGCCGTGACAACTATCACGCCGCCCAATGTCCTCTTCGCTGACCATCTTCTGAGATCACCTTTAGTCTTGAAGACCTCGGTGATGTCTAGTCGTGTCTTGAGGAGCTTCGTTATCGCCGTGAAGATCGGCTTCACTTCTTTTTCTTCTTCTTAGGAACATACTCAGCTTTCGTAGCTTCCGGCTTATCCTTGATGCGGTTGCCGATAATCACGTTGATGATGGTGTCTAGCCAGCCGAAGATTTGGTTATCCTTCTCGGTTGGTGTGAGATTGACCACGACCTTTAAAGCAGCCATAAAAGCGAATAGCAATTCAGCCCAGTTTTCCAGTATAAAATCTACCATGTTTCTATTTTTAAATTTCTAAATCTTGTTCTTTGATAAGCGTGTAGGTGAATGAGTTGCCCCATTGTTTAGATGCCTTGGAACATATATGCATCATGTCATCAAAATCTGATCTCCGTTTAAACACCTGGCAGCCAGCACTCCATTTTCCTACTACCTTACTATCATCTCCAGCCTTATGAATGTTAATGCCATATAAGCCCCATTGTTTACTCGCATCATTAAAGTCCAGTATCTGGTCTTTATTATCATCTCGGTATACTTCTACCTCACCTCGCTGACAAAGTGCTCTGTATGCGCCTCTATGGAGGCCTAAAGCGTATGCTCCTAGATATTGATTAGGTGCTAAAATTGCACACCCTTTTTCATTCATTGGATGCTCTAACCAGAACTTCCCGGCATCGGTTGTAATCCTCCACTCCTTTAATTGCCACACGCCTTGAATCTTAAAAGCGCACAGCATAGTGTCATCGAATGAGTTAGCCACCAGGTTCGGGTTGCGTACACCGATGATATTCACATTGTAATCTCCTTTCGAAAACCACTTGTAGCCTAGTCCCTCAATTACTCTCTGGAGGTGAGCTATCGACATCCGATTTTTCAGATCTTTAATCATCTAATCCTTTTCGGGCTAATAGTAGTTTGATGTCAGACATCATAGCAACAAGCTCCTTAAGCGTTACTCGCACCTCGTTGCATTCTGAATCCAGTTGATCGACTCTACTTTTAATCTTCTGCATATCGGTGTTTAATTTAACATAAACTCCGACCAGCATAATAGCAAAAGTGAGGAGTTCAAATAGTGATAAATCCGTCATCGTCTAATCGTATTATTCATCCATCATGTAGTAGTTGAGGTATATGTCCATTGACCAACCTCCATTGAATACATCGCTGCACCACGCTTGTAGTGGCTTGTTGACTAAGCTAAAATCGTACAGGTTTGTGGCTGCTGAATTACTTTGACCACCCCCGAATGAAGTTCGACTTCCAGAAGCGACTCCATTCATCCAATCTCTTGCGTAAAAGTAATAGTCAGCCGTCGTGCTACTAGCGGCATCCCAGCCTATATGTAGGTTGTCGCTTGAGCTTTCAGTTGCTCCAGCTTGTGTTGCAACTACAAGCAAGTTCACAGGCATGATAATCTTGCCAGCTTCAGCAGCTTTCAAAGTGACTGGAGTATCATTGTACTTCATCGCTAGAACGGCTGCATTATTGATTGAAACTTTAGTGCTTACAATCTCAATACCGCTGCCACCACCACCACCGATGTAAGATGATTTCAAACGCTTATTAGTACCCTCCGGACTCATCGTAGTGTCAGAGACATCTACAATGATAAACTCGTCATCGTCGTGCGGAGCTTCTGCGAGCTCTGTGAGTTGTGTGATTTTCCTTGTTGCCATACTTTTCTAAGTATTGTTTTAGCCTTATGATGTTGGCTTTCTTTCTTTTATCCATTATCAAATCCGAGCAAAGTACGAATGTATGAAAGTTGATTCATGTTCCAAGATGGTCCTAGATTCATGCCTTGAGTGTAGTTGCGGTTAGTCGGAGAAAGATCAGCCCCCGAATTCGATGTGTACTCCGGAAACGAAGCTGCATTATAACAAAGATAATCAATGGCTCGCTCCTTATAGAAGTTGCCTATGTCATTGGCTGAATTCATTATCGGCTTGAGCTCATCATAACTTGCGGTTGTGCTTTGCTCTGATCCCATAGCGACTACGCTATTATTGACAAAGCGCAAACGAAGCACCGGAAGCACCTCAGCAAAAGTGTACTGCACCAGCATCGGCACCAGGTAAGTGTTGAGTAGCGTTTGATAATTCTCATTTCCAACGTCTCCGACTTCACCGGCCGCTATTAATGTCTTGAGTTTGTTAAACAAATCTGTTCCGAGCAACGGGTGACAGTTGCGCTCTTGAGCTGTTACGATAGCCGGGTAAAGCAAGTTGTCATCTACACTATCGTTGAGAGGTGTATCGGTTTTGACTCTTGCCGGGCTGGTCAATATGGTTGTGTTTACTGCCATCTAGTTAGGTGTTCTTTCAGTTGTGAATGGACCTCGGTTATCCAAGAATCCACGGTCTCGCATATCTCTAGGTAGTTTAGCTACCTCCGGATCGTTGACATCTAGCGGTCTAAGTCCAGCTTCTCGCAGTAGTCCTTTGGCTTGATTCACACTAACTCGTTGATTGTTCTTCTTGAGATAGGTTCGTCGCTCCCAAAAGTGTTGACATGATCCGCCTCCTTTGTAGAATTTCTTTAAATCCTTGTCGGTCTCGCAGTTATGGTCAGAAGCTCCGCAATTCTTAACTCCTTTATTTAACCAAATAGAATAAGTGTTTGCTCCTCCTGGCCCCCATCCCGGGTTAACCGCTTGACCTCCAGCCGCTTCTATATCAGTTCGACTAAAGACTTTGCCTCTTATACTAGCCTTGACCATTAAGGTGCAGAACTTGCGAGATTTATGCTCGTCATCCCTAGGGCTATATGACTCGCCTTTGTTTGGTCCGCTTTTATATACTCCGGAAGTTCCTAGAACGTGAGGCATATAAGCGTATCGTACCTTAATAATGTCGCGATCGTACTGCTCATCCTTTTTCCGAGCATCTCCTTTTGGAAGTGATGCGAATTTAAACAGAGCATCCATCTTCTCCTCCTCATCGTAGTCCACTTTGCGAGAGTCGATCAGCTCGTACTCTTCATCCTCATCCTCGGCTCTTTCTAGTAGCCAGTCAGCGACATCAGCTCCAGCCTTTTGGCTGCTGAACTCAATCACCTCAACCTCTTCTTCCGGCTCTTTCAAAAACATCTCCTCGGCTGCTTCTTGCGTGAATCCTAGCATCGCTACAAGTAGCTGAATTCCTTGAGGCTTACTTAGTTGATTCATTTCGACCTTTGAGACAATTTCGAGTGCAGCGATGATTTGATTACTATCGTAGCTATTCTCATAATCTCCAGTATCATCTCCATCCTCCATTGATATACCCATAAAGTCAGCAGGCTTAAGCGGCTTGAAGTATAGATCGAGATGCATCCCGGAAGCCTCTAGGACTGGTGCTAAGCCATTTAAAAGAAGCTCTTGGAATGGAAGTATAACCGTGTTATAAAACAAGCTATATGAGTCTCTAAGCTCGTCAGCGTTATTACCGAATCCCGATGTTCCGCTTTTAACGCCAAATAACAAAGGAGACGTACAACGATGACCCGTTAAAACTTTCGTCGTTACCTCGTTTGAAAGGTATTCATACATACCATCTGAACCATTGTTTTGGATCGGTGTAATGGTTGGTTGTGTTTCCGTTCCATCGTTGAATGTAATGAGGACTCGTCCGGCGTTTGAACTACCGGAGAACTTCTCATTCACCTTCTGCTCTATCATTCGCTGCTCCTCATCGGTCGGTAAACCATTAGAAAAGTTAAGCAGCATACTGGGAAATAAACCACTAGAAATGTTAGAAAGATGGAATTGCTGAATCGATATATCAAGTTGAACGTAGCCCGTTGAGCCGTTCCAGTCCGGTATTCCCATATAGTGAAAGCTCGGAGCGTATCTCTTAATCTGTAAGACTCTAGAAGCCTCTGTTCGATCTTCTTCGCTGAACGCTTTAATAACATCCGGCTTAGATCGCTTATCGCTCCAGTCGTTGTTATGGTAATATAACGGAATGTAACCATCGGAATCAGCGACTCCAGGCCTCATTGAGTTTACCGGTAGATGCTTGAGCTTTACGACTCTTGTTCGGCTATTATTCCATATCGTATTGATATAACATTGACCGTAGAGCTTCAAGTCCATACATACCTTCTGAAGAACATCGTCTTGAGACTCACCAAGTAAAATCTGAAGCTGAAGCCATTGCTCCTTTTTAGCATCATTCTCTTGACGATCTCTAGCATCTAAGCCCTCGCCGTAGATCATCTCACTCACTCCGTTGATGATAGCGGAATTGATTGAGCTTCCTAGATAAAGCTCTTCCAAGAAGTTGCCGTATTGGTCATCAGCTCCGTAGCTGATCCAATCTTTGCCGGGTTTCTC
>TARA_R110001592_G_scaffold95279_2_pt1 | contig 12485 bp, 8 predicted proteins | sample TARA_R110001592 | Tara Oceans TARA_R110001592 (sample SAMEA4398387) | marine metagenome | biome: Polar Biome; feature: [SRF] surface water layer (ENVO:00010504); material: water (ENVO:00002006), including particulate matter (ENVO:01000060) such as... | depth 5 m
CATCAGCGGCGGATACGGCCCAAAAGTGCTGATTGAACGGTTGCCCTATAATCTTATGACATGGCGGGAATGGGCGATCAGCTTGATCTACTGGTTGCCTGATTTCGGGGACAATCTGGCGACGGTGCTGTTTTCCGAAGAACAGGTCCGGCGGCTGTCCTGGTACCATCCGGACTCCTTCTACATGATGGGGCGCGGGCAGTTCTTTCTTGATGTGCGGGCCGCTTCCGGGGCACAGGACAATCCGCTCGGTTATCTGCTCAGGGAATACGTGTGGCGGGATCTGGGCAAGCATCTGGCGGTCACGGTGTCGCTTGCCTTGCGCGGCCAATGGGTCGGCAATTACGCCAGCCTGGTCGGGTTCATCCTTTTACCGGCCTGTGTCTGGATCCTTGCCCGCCGCGGCCGTGCGGGCCCGTTCCTGGTGTTCTGCCTGCCGCCCTATTTCATGTTGGGGCTTTACGCGTTTGTGTCCGTCAACGTGGTTCGCTACAACGAGCCTCTAATCGCCGTGTTCGCGCTCAGCGGCGCCACAGTCATCGTTCACTTGGTCACGCATGGCGTGGACCGCCTGCGCCGAATGAGGAAACAATGATGATGGCCTATCTCAAGCTCGCCGGTTTCCTGCTGATGATCGTTGCCGGACAGATCTGCTTCAAGAAGGCCGCCCTTTCGGGCGCCGGCCTGGACAGTATTTTCCAGTCATTCACGAATAAGTGGCTGCTCGGCGCGTTTGCAATCTACGGCGTCGCCACGTTCATTTGGGTGACGTTGCTGCGCACAATGCCCCTGTCCACGGCCTATCCGTTCATTGCGCTGGGCTTCATCCTGGTGCCGCTTGCCGGTGTGTTCTTGTTCGGTGAACATCTTTCCGCGACGCAATGGGTCGGCACGGGGATGATCGTCCTGGGCATTGTGTTGGCCGGTGGTGTCGGCAGCCCCTTCAACGGCTGATCGCCGCCGCGAAAGATCGTATGCGGGTGCGGCCTGACCGCCGCCGGAGGCACCCGCGGGTTCCCTCAGGCACAAGGAAACGGAAGAAACGACATGGTCGCCATTCTGATGCCCGTCGCCGCCCTGTTCCTCAGTTTCGGCATCCTGCTGGCCGGCAACGGGCTTCAGGGCACCCTGCTACCCGTGCGCGCGGGCATCGAGGGCTTTTCCCCCTTCGCCATCGGCGTCATGGGGGCGTCGTTCTACATGGGCTACATCCTGTCCTGCTTCTTCGCCCCCCGCGTCGTCGCGCGGGTCGGGCACATTCGCTCCTTCACCGTGTTCGGCACGGTCGCCTCGGCGGCGCAGCTCATGCACGTCGTTTGGGTCGATCCGGTTTCCTGGTGGGCGTTGCGCTTCATCACCGGGGCCTGTCTGTGTGGGCTCTACATGGTCATGGAAAGCTGGATCAACGAGCGCGCCGGCAAGGAACACCGCGGGCGCATCCTGTCCGTTTACCAGATCGTCAACCTGGGGGCGGTGACCGTCGGCCAGATGCTCCTGAACCTTTACGAGCCCGCCGGGTTCGAGCTGTTCGTGGTGGCTGCGGTGCTGGTCTCCGTCGCCTTGGTGCCCGTCGCGCTGACGCGCACCACGGCGCCTCAACCGCTGCAGCAGGTGCGTATCCGCATTCCCCGCGTCTACGCCATTTCGCCCGTCGGCATGATCGCCTGCCTGACCGTCGGCCTGGTCAACGGCGCCATCTGGACCATCGTGCCCCTGTTCGCGCAGAGCGCCCTCGCGTCGATCGCCGAACTGTCCCTGTTCATGAGCCTGATCATCGTCGGCGGCGCGATCTTTCAATGGCCGCTCGGCCGCTGGTCCGATCTTATCGACCGGCGTTGGGTGATCGTCGCGATCTGCGTCGGCGGCGGCGTCAGTGCTCTCGCCTTGATGGCGTTCGGCGATCTGTCGCGCGCGGCCATGTACGCGTTCGCCTTCGTTTACGGCGGTTTTACCTTCGCGCTTTACGCCATCGCCATTGCCCATGCCAACGACCAGGCCGAGCCCGAGGACTTTGTCGAAATCGCCTCGACCCTGATCCTGGTGTTTTCCATCGGCGCCGTCGTCGGGCCGATGCTGGCATCGGCGGTGGTCGAGGTGGCGGGGCCCAATTCCTTCTTCGCCTATTCGGCGGTGATCCATTTCCTGACCGCCGGCTTCGCCTTTTATCGGATGCAGCGCCGCGCGGCGACGGCGCCCGAAGACAAGGACGACTTCATTCCCGTCCCCCGCGCCTCGCCGGAAGTCATCAACATTGACCCGCGCGGACCCGACGAAGAGGCCGAGACCGAGCCCAACGGGTAATGGGCTGGCCGGGCTTGGGGCTCTGAACCACGATTGACCTGAGGCCCCGAAATTCCGATAACGGCACATCGGAATTGTATACAAGGCCCCTGATAATCAAAAACCGGGCCATACCGCCTACGGAGAGGACATTCATGGCACATACCGCCGCGTCGACCGCGCTCGACCACATCAAAGTTCTGGACCTGACGCGCGTGCGTTCGGGCCCCACCTGCGTCCGTCAGCTCGCGGACTGGGGCGCCGACGTCATCAAGGTCGAATTGCCCGAAAGCATCGAACCCGACGGCACCCTGGGGGCCAAGCGCCACACGGCCGATTTCCAGAACCTGCAACGTAACAAGCGCTCCCTGACCCTGAACCTCAAGGAAGAGGAAGGCCGCAAGCTGTTCCTGCGGCTGGTCGAGGGTGCGGACGTGGTGATCGAGAACTTCCGCCCCGACGTGAAGGACAAGCTCGGCATCGGCTACGAGGCCCTCAAGGCCGTCAATCCGCGTATCATTCTGGGCTCGATCTCCGGCTTCGGGCAGGACGGCCCCTATGACAAGCGCCCAGGCTTCGATCAGATTGCCCAGGGCATGGGTGGCCTGATGTCGATCACCGGCGAGCCGGGCCGCGGCCCCATGCGCGTCGGCATTCCCATCGCCGACCTGACCGGCGGGCTGTTCTGCGCCATGGGCGTGCTGATCGCGATCATCGAACGCGAAAAGTCCGGCAAGGGCCAGTGGGTCACGTCGTCGCTGCTGCAGGCCATGGCCTTCATGCTCGATTTCCAGGGCGCGCGTTATCTGATGGAGGGAGAGGTCCCCGGCCAGGCCGGCAACGACCATCCGACCTCGATCCCCACGGGCGTGTTCCCGACCAAGGACGGCCACATCAACATCGCCGCCGCAGGCGAACGCATTTGGGCGCGGCTCTGCGACGTGCTGGGCACGCCGGAATGGTGCGAGGACGAACGCTTCAACGGGCCCGAAAAGCGGTCCAAGAACCGCCATGCCCTGAACGCTCTGATCGCCGAGAAGACCAAGGACCGGACAAGCGCCGATTGGGTCGATGCCCTGAACGAGGCGGGCGTGCCGACAGGGCCGATCTACGACATGGCCGGCATGTTCGCCGACGAACAGGTCAAGCACCTGGGCATCGCGGAAGAATGCGATACGGTCTGCTTCGGCCGGACCAAGATGATGTCGCAGCCGATCCGCATGAGCCGCACCGATTCCAAGCTGGTCGTTCGCCCGCCGGAAAAGGGCGAGCATACGGACGCCATCCTGGGTGACCTGGGGCTCAGCGCTGACGAGATCGCGGACTTGAGGGCGCGCGAAATCGTCTGACGCCCCTTCGGGCCCACGACAATATAAAAGCCGCCGCCGGAGCCTCCCGGCGGCGGCTTTTCAATTTCGGATGAAGGCGCTATTCCGCCGCTTCCGCCTCGCGCAGCGGTGTGCGCATGGTGACCCATTCCTCGGCCGCCGTCGGATGGATGCCGATGGTGGCGTCGAAATGCGCCTTGGTCGCCCCGGCCTTCATGGCGATGCCCAGCGCCTGGGTCATCTCGGCGGCGTCCAATCCGACCATGTGACAGCCCAGAACACGGTCCGTCTTCTTATCGACGATCATCTTCATCATGGTCCGCTCATCGCGGCCCGACAGGGTATATTTCATGGGCCGGAAATGGGATTGGAAGATAACCACGTCGTGGTCCTTGCGGGCCTCGTCCTCGGTCAGGCCCACGGTGCCCACGGGCGGGGTCGAGAACACGGCCGTGGGGATATTGGCGTAATCGACCGCGGTCGGCTTGCCGCCGAACAGGGTATGGGCCACGGCCATGCCCTCGGCCAGGGCCACCGGGGTCAGTTGTACCCGGTCGATGACGTCGCCGAGCGCATAGATGCTGTCGATGCTGGTCTTGAAATGATCGTCGACCTTGATCGCCCCCTTGGCGGTCAGGGTGACGCCGGCTTCGGCCAGACCCAGGCCCTTGGTGTTGGGGGCGCGGCCGGTGGCGTACATGACGGCATCGACCTCCAGGATATCGTCGTCGTTGAGGCGCAGGGAATAGCCCGCCGCCGTCTTTTCAATGGATTGGACGGTGGTTTCCTGATGGATGGCGACGCCTTTCTTGACCATTTCCTCGTGTAGGGTGTCGCGCACCGCCGGATCGAACCCGCGCAGGATGTTTTCCGCCCGGATAATGACATGAGTGTCCGCGCCCAGGCCGTTGAAGATGCCCGCGAATTCGACGGCGATATAGCCGCCGCCGACGATCGCGACCCGCTTGGGCAGGGCGTCCAGGTCGAGCGCCTCGTTCGAGGTGATGGCGTGTTCGATGCCGGGAATGTTCGGCAGGGACGGCCAGCCGCCGGTGGCGATCAGTATATATTTGGCGGTGCAGGCCCGGGTTCCGTCAGGGCCGGCGATCTCGACCGTATGGGGGGCAATGACGCGGCCCGTGCCGGTCAGCTCATCCACCCCGGCGTCGCGCAACAGGCGGTGATAGACGCCTTCCAGCCGGTCCAACTCCTTGTTCTTGTTGGCGATCAGCCGTGGCCAGTCGAATGCGGGTGCCCCTACATCCCAGCCGTAACCGGCCGCATCCTCGAAATCCTCGGCGAAATGGCCGGCGTAGACCAGCAGCTTCTTTGGTACGCAGCCGCGCATGACGCAGGTGCCGCCGATGCGCAGGTTTTCGACCACGGCGGTCTTGACGCCGTAGGTCGCGGCCGCGAAGCGCGAGGCGCGGACCCCGCCGGAGCCCCCGCCGATGGTGATCAGGTCATAGTCGTATTGCGGCATGGGGCGTCCTTCGGCTTATGGGTGGATGCGGGATCCGGTATCGGTCCGGCGTCCCCCATCTAATCCATGTTCGCCGCCGTGTTCAACCGTACAGCAAGGTGCGGAGACACTCTATGCGGTGGTCTCGGGAGGCGATTCGGGGGCTTGTGAGGGGGCCGTGACATTTACGCAACGGCAGCCATTCGGTGGCGGTTGAATGCGGGAATGGCTCCACCCAACCGCCTGATTTTCATCAAATCTCAGGAATGTGTGGCATTCACGCAACACTGTTCCAAAAAATCTACAGTCGAGGCGGATTTTGCTTTTGAAACAGGGGCGAGCCGTTAAACTGCCCTCGTCCGGAACAGGGCCGCCAACGTGTGGTCCTACGGTGTTCCAGGGCAAAGTGGATTTGTAAGAGTGAATCTCATCTTAGGAGCAAACGAATGAACCTCAAAAAGACCCTTATGGTTGGTGCCGCCGGCGCTGCGCTTTTCGCGTTCGCCGCCCCGGTTGCCACCACTGCCGAAGCCGGTTCGATCAAGAACGGCAATGCGACCGACCTCACCGTTTACGGCCAGGTCAACCGCAACATGATGTTCTACAACGACGGTGAAGAAACCGGTTACCGCCACCAGGACGGTGACAACGGCTCCACCCGTTTCGGCCTGAAGGCTTCCGGCAAGGTCAACGAATCCGTTACCGTTGGCGCCCGCCTGGAAATGGAAATGCAGTCGAACGATCCGGGTTCCATCAGCCAGACGGCTGAAACCGCCGGTGGTGGCTCCTTCTCCGAGCGTCTGGCCAATGTCTATTTCTCCCACAAGCAGTTCGGTAAGCTGACCCTGGGTCAGCAGTCGGAAATTTCCGACGGCATGTCCGACGGCCTGGACCTCGGCTACGCCGCGGGCGCCTTCGCCGGTATGGACACCTCCCTGCTGGTCGGCGGTATGCTGTTCCGCAACGACAACACGGCGGCGGCTCTGTCCTCCACCAAAATCCGCACCGTCTTCTCCTCCCTTGATGGTGGTCGTCTCGACTCCATTCAGTACGAAACCCCGAACATCAGTGGTTTCCGCGGTCAGGTTGAACTTCAGCCCGAAGGTGCCTGGGGCGTTGGTGCTCTGTATGACGGCAAGATGGGCGGTCTGCAGGTTCGCGGTCGTGGCTTCTATCAGAACCTCTCGGGTGAAGGCGGCGCGGGTGGCCAATGGCAGTTGGGCGCTTCTGTGAAGCATGACAGCGGCATCTCGCTGACCGGTCTGTACGGCTCGGCCGATCAGGACACCGGCAAGGATCACAAGGTCTATGCCGCCACCGTTGGTTACACGGCGAACATGAACTCGCTGGGCGCCACCGGTGTTGGTGTCCACTTCGAAGGCACCTCTGATTTCGCCGGTGACGGTATCGACGGTCAGGCCTTCGGCTTCGGCGTCAACCAGCAGATCAAAGCTGCCGGCACGAACATCTACGGCAACGTGATGTGGTGGGACGTCGACGGCACGACGACGGCCCTCGACAGCATCGTGACCTTCCTGGTCGGTGCTCAGGTTAAGTTCTAATCGGGCTTAAGGCGGGGCGCTTCGGCGTTCCGCCGCTTGATCGAGCTTTCAGTAAGGAAACGGCCGTCCCTTGGGACGGCCGTTTTTCTTTGCGCATGGTTCTCGTGGCGGTGCGGGCCCGCAGCGAGCTTCCGCTATTCCACGGTCACGCTTTTCGCCAGATTGCGAGGCTGATCGACGTCCGTGCCCTTGATGACCGCGACATGATAGGCCAGCAGCTGCACCGGAATCGCATAGAGGATCGGGGCGACGAAGGGATCGACGGTGCGCAGGGCGACGGTGGCTTCCGCGCCGTCGGCCAGCGCCGCAGCCCCGGCCTCGTCGGAAATCACGATCACCCGCCCGCCCCGCGCCATCACTTCCTGCACGTTCGACGCCGTCTTTTCGAACAGGGCATCCGTTGGTGCGATGACGATGACCGGCACCTGATCGTCGATCAGCGCGATGGGGCCGTGTTTCATTTCGCCGGCGGCATAGCCCTCGGCGTGGATATAGGAAATTTCCTTTAGCTTCAGCGCCCCTTCGAGGGCGATCGGATAGCTGGTGCCGCGCCCCAGGTAAAGCACGTCGCGGGCCTCGGCCATGCCTTGGGCGATGTCGCGCAGCCGCTCATCATGATTGAGGATTTCCGCCGCCCGCCCGGGCACCTCGGTCAGCGCCGTGGTCAGGCGCGCCTCGGTCCCGGCATCGATGGCGCCGCGCCCGCGCGCGACGGCGATGGCGAGGCAAGCCAAAACAGTCAACTGCGTGGTGAACGCCTTGGTCGAGGCGACGCCGATTTCTGGCCCGGCATTGGTGTGCAGGACCATGTCCGATTCCCGGGCGATGGCGCTTTCCGGCTGATTGACGATCGACAGAATGGATTGCCCCGCTTGGCGCGCATAACGCAGCGCAGCCAGGGTGTCGACCGTCTCGCCCGACTGGGAAATGAAGATCGCGGCCCCGTTATCCGCCATGGGCGGCTCGCGGTAGCGGAATTCCGACGCGATATCGACCTCGACCGGAATGCGGGCCAGTTGTTCGAACCAGTACTTGGCAGCGAGGCAAGCGTAATAGGAGGTGCCGCAGGCGACCAGGGTCAGGCGCTCGAGCGCCGCCGGATCGAACGGCAGGTCGGGCATGGTCACCGTGCGCGATGCCGGGTTGATGAAGCTTTGCAGGGTATCGCCGATAACCTGCGGCTGCTCGTAGATTTCCTTGAGCATGAAGTGCCGGTACCCGCCCTTGCCGATCGCGGCCCCGGATAATTCGGTCAGGCGCACGGGCCGCTCGACAGGGGCGTCATCGCCGTCGAACACCTGGGCGCCGGATGGGCTTAACACCACCCAATCGCCGTCTTCCAGATACATGATGCGGTCGGTGAGCGGCGCCAGCGCCAGGGCGTCGGAGCCCAGGAACATCTCGCCCTCGCCGAAGCCCACGGCCAGCGGGCTGCCGCGCCGGGCGCCGATCATCAGGTCGTGGTGGCCGGAAAAGATGATGGCCAAGGCAAAAGCGCCGTCGAGCCGGCGCAGGACGGCCGCGGTCGCGTCCGTCGGCGACTTGCCGTCCATGATCTCCTGGGTGATCAGGTGGACGATGACTTCCGTATCCGTGTCAGATGCAAGGTCGCAGCCCTTGGCGATCAGCTCGGCCCTGAGGTCCTTGTAATTCTCGATGATGCCGTTATGGACGATGGCGACCCGGTCCGTGGCGTGGGGATGGGCGTTGGCCTCGTTCGGCACGCCATGGGTCGCCCAGCGGGTGTGGCCGATGCCGACCGTGCCGGCGATGGGCTCCGCGTCCAGGCGGGCGGCCAGATTGGCAAGCTTGCCTTCGGCCCGCCGGCGGTCGATGGCGCCGTTGACCAGCGTCGCGATCCCGGCGGAATCGTAGCCCCGGTATTCAAGGCGTTTCAGTCCTTCCAGCAGGATGGGCGCGGCCTCGTTCCGGCCGAGGATTCCGATGATGCCGCACATCGCCCGTTAACTCTCTTTCTTTGCGTCTTGTTTGGCCTTGCGTCCCTTCGCGTTGAAGCGGTCGGCCCAGCCTTTCACTTCCTTCTGCTCGGCCCGGGTCACGGCGAGCGCCCCCTCTGCGACGTTCTTGGAAATCGCGCTGCCGGCACCCACGATGGCCCCGGCCCCCACGGTCACGGGGGCGACCAGCGCGGTGTTGGAGCCGATGAAGGCGCCGTCACCGATCACCGTCCGGGATTTCACATAACCGTCGTAGTTGCAGGTGATGGTGCCGGCGCCGATGTTCACGCCCGCGCCGACCGTGCTGTCGCCGACATAGGACAGATGATTGGCCTTGCTTCCCTTGCCGAGGGTCGCGGCCTTGATCTCGACGAAATTTCCGATATGCACGTCTTCGCCCAGATCGGCCCCGGGGCGCAGGCGGGCGAACGGCCCGATCACCGCACCCGTTCCGACCGTAGCTCCCTCGATATGGCAGAACGCCCGAATCTCCACATTGTCGGCGATGGACACATTCGGCCCGAAAACTACGTTGGGGCCGATCACGACGTCGCGGCCGAGTGCGGTGTCCCACGACAGATAGACGGTTTGCGGGTCGATCAGGGTGGCGCCGCCCGCCATGGCGCGGGCGCGCAGGCGCCGCTGCGCGACGGCCTCGGCTTCGGCCAGGTCGGCGCGGGAATTGACGCCCATGACCTCGTCCGCGTCGCCGATGACAACGGCGGCCGCGGCCCCGTCGGCGCGGGCGATGGCGACAATGTCGGTCAGATAGTATTCGCCCTTGGCGTTGGTGTTGCCGATCCGCTCGAGCCAATCGAGCGCGCGGGCGCCGTCGATGACCATGACGCCTGAATTGCAAAGCGTGACGGCAAGCTGTTCCGGGGTCGCGTCCTTGGCCTCGACAATGGATGCCAGGGCGCCGTCGTTGTCCCGGATCAGGCGGCCGTAGGGGGCGGGGTCCGCCGGCTCGAAGCCGAGCACGACCACCCCGGGGCGCGTCGCCGTGCGCCGGGCCGCCAGCATGGCGCCGAGCGTTTCGGGCGTGATCAGCGGTGTATCGCCGAACAGGACCAGCAGATCGTCGGCCGGATGGGCTTGGATGAAGTCGCGGGCCGCCAGAACCGCATGGGCGGTGCCCAGGCGGTCCGTCTGCACCGCCGTCGGCAGGGGTGCCACGGCCGCGGCAAGGCCGTCCATGCCGTCGCCGATCACGACCACGGTTTGGTCGGCCGCCGCCGCGTCCAGGGCCGCCAGGACATGGCCGATCATGGGCCGGCCCGCGACAGGGTGCAGGACCTTCGCCAAATCCGATTTCATGCGCGTGCCCAGCCCGGCGGCCAGGACCACGGCGGTTGTCGTAAATTTTCCGTCTGCTTGCATGAAAACGCGGGGGCCTTTAAAGGGGTCGGGCGGCGGCCATGGGGCCTGATGAAGGTATCCGGTGAAACATCTGGAGGGTCGGGCCGCAAGGTGCCACAGTATCTTGTGTCATCCAAGTCACAGTTTGTTACGGAATCTTGCAATGGAACTATGCAATGCCGGGGGTTAAGGAGCACTTACCCACCCATCCCCTGCCCAAGGCCTCCCTTCCTAGGGTTATCGTGTTCGACCTCGACGGCACCCTGGTCGACAGCGTGCCCGACATCCAGGCGGCGTTGAATTGGCTGCTCGCCCGCCTGGGCCGCCGCCAGGTCGGCCGGGACGAGGTCGCCGGCATGGTCGGCGACGGCGTGCCCAAGTTGGTCGAACGCGGGCTGCTGGCCACGGGCGGTCTGCCCGATGGCGGGCTCGACGGCCCGACGGCCGAGTTCACCACCCATTACGAAGCCAACGCGGCGACCCTGACGCGGCCCTTTCCCGGCGCCGTTGCGGCTCTGGAGGCCTTGCGCGACGCGGGCTGCGCGCTTGCCGTCTGCACCAACAAGCCGGCGGGGGCGACGGCGGAAATCCTGGACGCCCTCGATCTGGCGCCGTTCTTCGCCGCGGTCGCCGGCGGCGACACCGTGCCCGGCGTGCGCAAGCCCGATCCCCGGCATCTGATGCATGTGCTGGACCAGTTGGGCGCGGCCCCCGGCGACGCGGTGATGGTCGGCGACAGCCATAACGACGTGAACGTGGCCAAGGCCGCCGGCGTGGCCACGGTGGCGGTCACCTTCGGCTACGCCCATGGTCCCGTCGAGGAATTGGGCGCCGACGTGCTGATCGATCATTTCGACGACCTGGTGCCGGCGTTGGAACGGCTGGCCGGCTAGCCCGCTCCTCAGCCCCCGGCGGGGCAGAGGTCGAAGGCGATGGAGATGCGCTTTTCGTCGCTCGACGTGACCGGGATGGTCTGGTGTCCGAAATAGGAGGGGAACAGGACCATCATCCCCTCCTCGGGCCGCACCAGATGCACCGCCGGTTCGCGCCGGTCGCCGATCAGGTGGAAGGCGCGGCCGAATTCGATCCAGCCCTCGATGTTGTTGGTGCGCCCCTTGGCCGCGTCCTTCATGGAGGCCGGCAGGGCCGGATAGTACACGCCCGACAGCCAGGCCGGCGGGTGGAAATGCACCAACTGGCGGCCTTCGCGGTCATACACCGTGCCCCAGCAATTGACGTCGAAGGCCTGGGGCATGGCGGCCAGGAAGGGATGGTCCGGGTCCTTCGGATGGGCGGCGATGAAGTCCCCCGCCATGGCCAGGATCATCTTTTTCAACTCCAGCGCCGGGCCGTGTTCCGTGCCGTCGAACAGCTCCAGCGTGCCGCGCCCATGCTCGACGGAGCGGTTGACCTTGGAATAGGTCAGGCTGGGATGGTTCAGCAGATAGCCCACCAGATCCTTGTTGAAGGACGCCATGGAATGATAGCCGGCGGGCGCCGTGTGGACCCGCGTCGTGATCAGGCCGAAGTCGAGCAGCCGGGCGGCTTCCTCGGTGCGGCCCAGGTCGTTCAGCGCCGCCGACTTCATGGCCAGGGACGGCGTCGGGAAGGAGCCCGCGGCAAGCGCCCGGTCGGCGGCGGCCAGGGCGCGTTCCGCCTCGCCCGCGCGCATCCACACGAAGGCCATCTGGCCGTGCAGATCGATGGCCTCGGGATGGGCCTTGAGGAACCGTTCGGCAAGGGCCGATGCCTCCGCCGCCCGCCCCTCGGCGCCGTAGGCATAGATCAATTCGTTCACCGACTGGCTGTCGTCCGGGTTCAGCGCCACCGCGCGTTCCAGGGGGGCGATGGCCTTGGCGTAGTCGGTCGACCGCCCGTGCAGCAGGCCGATGTTGGCGAAGGCGCGCTGATGGTTCGGGTTCATCTCGGCGGCGCGGGTGAACAGGGCGATGGCGTCGTCGTATTTGCGGGCGTTCATATGGACGGTGCCCAGGTTGAAATAATCCTCCGGGTCCCGGCTGCCCAGCTCGATCGCCGTCTCATAGGCCGCCCGCGCACTCTCGCCGTCGCCCATCAACTGATACGCGATGCCGAGCGAACCGTAGACCGGCGGTGCGTCCGGCGCCAGTTCGGCCGCCCGGCCCAGGTCCTCGGCCCCGCCGGCGGGATCGCCCAGGAGGATCCGCGTGCGGCCCAATTCGAAGGCCAGGTTGGCGTCGCCGGGGGATCGGGCCAGCGCGTCGCCCAGCACCCGCAGCGCCCCGTCGCCGTCGCCGGTCTCCAGCAGCATCTTCGACAACGTCACGGCGCAGGGCGCGAATTCTGGATGGGCGGTTAATGCCCGGCGCAGCAGGGCGACGGCTTGCACCGCCTTGCCCTGGTTGTGGCGCACCAGACCCAGGCAGTAGAGCGCTTCCGGATGCTCGGGCACGGCCTTCAGCACGTCCTCTGCGTCCTTGCCCGCGCGCGTCAGGTTGCCGGCGCGGAACGCCTGGCCGGCGCGCGTCATCAGGCGGGCGATGTCGTCTGCGGTCTT
>TARA_R110001592_G_scaffold341446_1_pt1 | contig 12483 bp, 15 predicted proteins | sample TARA_R110001592 | Tara Oceans TARA_R110001592 (sample SAMEA4398387) | marine metagenome | biome: Polar Biome; feature: [SRF] surface water layer (ENVO:00010504); material: water (ENVO:00002006), including particulate matter (ENVO:01000060) such as... | depth 5 m
CAGCGCGCTTAATGGAGCAGACACGGGAAAGGTTCGCGTCAGACTGTCAGGTTTGTCTGACGGGTTATGCAGCGTATAAGAAACGCGAAACGAAGTGTTCAAATATTGTTGCTGAGTAAATTGAACCTTAATATCAATGGCCCCCTGCTCAATTCGCACAGCAGACTCTTCTTTGTCCTGAAAGGCAAAAATGAGGGCAAGTGGCACCAAAAAGAAACACGAAATAAACAGGCTCACTAAAAAACGGAGAGCGTTCGTGCGCATCGTAGACCTCATGTCCCTATGAGGGAATTTGAGTGAGAGAGAACTGATTCGGACTTGTGCAATTGTATAGACCTCTTTCGCTTCGTCAAGTTCTTCTTGAAAGTCACATGTCTCGACAGAGGACGCGGGTTGCCTTCCCGCATCCCATTCTTTTAAAGCGACCTACAACTCGTCATAACCACTTCACTTCATAGGTGTTGCTAGAGCGCATCACATTTAACCATAGCGTCGCCCGATCTATTATGCTCGGTCCAAATGGTCCTGGAGACGCTACAGTAAAACTGGACACAGTCTAGAATGGTCAACAAGTCTCTCTATTGTTAACCCATTGACTGAGATCCGATTGGTTTTTACTGCCGTGTAAAATCGATTGCAGACTGTATCAAATTTCGAAACTGTATTGACCTCGATACCTTGTTAGAAACCCCGCTCCCGTAGCCACTGTCTTAGAAGTCCAGTGAGTACTTAAGATTCTTTCATCTCGTCCGATTAATATTCCAAAATCCCATGGGTTTTCCAGTATGTGACTTAAAACCACCTATTTTCGACACTGCCGAAGTTCATCCGGTGTGCAAATTGCTAGGATGACGGTATGCTGGGATAGCGTTTGGTGTGTGACTTGATTGGACAAATATGCAACAGACCCTATCAGATAACTGGACTCTGGATGTTGGCCCGGCATTTTCCCGGCGTGAAACAGACGATGGCTTTACCGTGTTTGAGCGGCCGGGAATGGAAATCTGGGCAGTGATCTATTGCGAACAGTCGTTCGATGCTGATAAAGCAGTCCGGTCGTTTCTCGACTGGACAAAGCCAGCTAAGTCCGATGTGGCTTTCCGAAGGTCGTCTGACGGTATTGCCGGGCGTGCGGTTCTCACGAATGAGCAAAACGCCTGGACACTCACAGCTGTCGCCGCTTCACACGGCCGAATTATCAAGCTTGATTTTCGTTTTCCAGAGCAAGGTCAAGTCGATTCCGCCGTCGCCATCTGGCATAGCTTGAAGTGCTCGGTTCCAGCCTGGGTTGAGATGTGTGGACGGGCAAGCCCGCCGCTGGCTGAATTACGCGAAGCCCTTGAGCGAGGAATCGACGTTGAAGAGGCAATTGAAGGCATAGAAGAGCGTGGCCAGGTTGGTGATGCTATACCAGTACTACTGGAAGCGTCAAAAAGCGATACTCAGACCGTGCGACAGTCGACTTGCGAGGCCCTTGGCCTGATCGGGGATACAAGCGACGAAGTGCTAGCTGCTTTAAGGGCGAGACTGAATGACCGATCAGTGCAGGTTCGGGCATGGTCGGCAGACGCTTTACTTGATTTAGGCGAACCTGCTGAAACCATTGTCCCGTTTATGATCGAGGGACTACAAAAGAATGAATCTCCAATACCGAAGGGCGAGGGGCGAGTTCAGGGTATTTGCCGCTATCTGTGTGCCCCTGACCGCTACCATGCTGCCAGAGTGCTGAGTTCCGTAGGTGAAGCTGCTCGTCCTGCACGAAAAGTTTTATTGGAATATCAGATGGACGAATCGGGAGGTGTTCGGGAACGAGTCGCGGAAGCGTTGCTAAACCTTGGGGAGCCACTTTCAGACGTTCTTCATCCTCTGTTAGACGGACTCCACAGCCAAGACATGTCGGAACGTGAACGAATGCGGTTCATTGAGCCGCTTCTGAAGCACGGTATACCGCACGAACAACTGCTTCCCTCGCTGATTCGCATTATTTCCGAGTCATCTGACTTTTCGACCAAGGTCGAAGCACTCGAAGTGCTCGGAAAAATGGGACGAAGTGCTCTATCCGCGGCTGAGACAATCGAGGAAGCAATTTCGGAAAAGTCTGACGAATTCGATATCAAGATCAATGCAGTACAGGCACTGACTCGCATTGGTGCGAAAGAGAGCGTGGCGACGCCTATCCTACTTTCGGCCCTCGACGAAGAACTCGATTCAGATGTTAAAGCTGAGATTCTCCATGATTTAAGTCGAATCGAATCTCTCAACAAAGGCACGTTGGATCGAATCTTGACAGAACTTGATGATGATGATTCGTCGGTTAGGGCTGCGGCTGCTTTCGTGCTTGCCAAAAACAAAGTCCAGATAGTCCGTTGCCTGAAGATTCTTTCCAAGACGCTGGACGAGGTTGACGATGAGGTGCGTTGGAGAGCCGCAGTTGCCTTAGGATCGATCGGTTCGTCCGCCGAATCAACGGTCGATCAGTTAGTCCAGTTTGTTCGTAAAGAACAGTCACGAGAAATCCGCTTATCAGGAATTTGGGCGATTGGCCAGATTGGGAAATACTCTAATGAATTGAAGCCCCTATTCTCGAAAATCTCTGAAAATGCTGACGACGATGAACGACGGATCATTGACAAAGCACTCCGTTGTCTTGAATCGAACGAACAATGAAATACATGAACAGAAGTAAACCCATAACAGGTTGCAGACGACCTGGACTATATTCTATTCGGGAAACTCGTTGAATATAGTGCTGTAAAGCTAAACGACCGTTAATGGATCGCACCGAAATAATTCAGTCTAATCCAAGTTTTTCCGTGAGAAGGCGCTTGATGAGGATCAACAAGTCGTGAGCATAAATCGCGTTGAAAATGGAAGAGCCGACATGACGGTAATCCGGCAGTTGATTGCAGGCTTGGATACAGAGGACATCGTGGTTTACGACGTTTCCGATTGCCAACTCTACGGCTGGAAGCATCTCCATCGGTTGCACGGCGAAATCGCCCAAGCTGCGGCAGCCGCTGGTTGTCTGCCCGAGATTTATCAGAGCATCTATTGGCTGACGCTCGTTTACTTTCCGGTCAAGCCTTTGGGCACATATGTCGTGCTGCCTCGACAGACATGTGATGATCCCGACGGGGATGCAGACCAATACCGGGCCGTCCGCATTCCCATGGATTGGTGGCAAGTCGCATTACACTACATGATTGCACTCTCGCTTGTGCTGGGCCTGGTTGGCATCGTTTTAGGGTGGCTTTCAGCACGCAAAATGGCATGATAAATCCTCAACCAAAGCAGTAGGTGAACGCAGAATCAGATTTCAACAAGGCTGGGCGCCGCACAGTCAGCTTAATTGTTACTCTTACCCTCGGTCGATATACTCAGGCGTTTTCTCAAATGCGTTTTATTATGACCATACATAAATTGTAAAATATGAAAATCACAGTACCGGTAGTTAATGCTTTTATAGATGGTGACAAGGGGGGCAATCCAGCTGGTGTTTTATTGAATGCCCAGGTTTATTCTCATGAGGAAAGACTAAAAATTGCCGCTGCTGTTGGATTATCAGAAACCGCTTTTGTATCTCCTTCAACCAAAGCGGACTTCAAAATGGATTTCTATACCCCGACCATGCAGATAACGCATTGTGGACACGCTACCATAGCGGCTTTCAGTTATTTAAGTCAGCAGGGACTTATTGCAAATAATCACACATCAAAAGAAACAATTGATGGAAGACGTGCTATCGTCATGGATGGCGAAATGTCATATATGGAACAAAACTCACCAGAATACACGACGTTAAATAAAAAAGAACGGAACTCGGTTTATGTATCATTAGGTGTCGTGGCAACAATGTTGGATTCAAGTTTTGAACCCTGCATTGTCAATACAGGAAACTCGTTTTTACTGGCAGGATTCAACAGCAAAGAGGAAGTGAAATCAGTTAAACCTGACCTGGATTTAATTGCACAATTCAGTGAAGAACATGACTTGATCGGCTATTATATTTTTTCCCGTGATACATTCAAAGAAGGCAGGGATGCCTGCACACGAATGTTTGCACCCAGATATGGAATAACTGAAGAGTCTGCTACTGGGATGGCTGCTGGTCCACTTGGCTGTTTGCTGCATAATAAGTTAGAGAGTGAAAATGAATGTTTTATTATAGAGCAAGGGTATTCGATGGAACCGCTCTCCCCGAGTGTGATTACAGTCAATCTAAATATAAATGACGGTGCGATTTCTGGTTTAATGGTCGGTGGAAAAGCTATGGTCAGTGGACAACGTGAAATTGAAATCTAACAAGGCACTGCACTCAGATACCTTCAGGCTCATCACATCATTCTCCAGTCTGGTAGCCCCTTCTTCATCTCCCTGGTTGCTCGTTTGGGATCGAACTTGTCTGGCTCAAAAGAACCGCCCCATTCCATGAACTCTTCGTGATGTTCGTGCTTCGGATCGGCCAGAGCCTCCAGGTAGTCCGCATAGCCCCAAACCCCGCCAATGTCTTCAGGAGGGCAGGCTTGTTCTCCTTCCAGACAAAGTGGGTACTTCCTGTTCTTCTCCGGTGGAGGACGACCTTCGAATAAGACTTCATGTTCCCAGCCGTCACCGAAGTCGTATTCGTACTTGAAGGAAAACCGCTTCTTTGTCTTAGGAAGAATTTGACTGAGTATCGTGGCCGTCGAGTCGAAGCAATGAAAATCTCCGAAACCATCGTCCAGGAGATCAGGATCACCGTACCGTTCCCCTTTGATCTCGAACTGATGCAGGTGCGAGTTGGTCCAGCCCATTGCGGTCTGGATGTGTTCGTGCAGTTGATCGAGTGTGCAATCCTGAACCTGAATCCGCCTCCAGATCGCTGGTTCGAATCCGAGCAACGTAATCTTGAACTGATAGAGAAGATCAGGGTTCGCCTTCAGCCTGGGTTGCAACTCTATATCCACCAACTGTCCAGCCCTCGCCATGATCCCCTCTTTAAGCTGATCCATCAGGGGGCTGGCAACCAGTAGCAATGCCATCTGTTTCTGCGTCTCACCATCCACAAGGTCCTCCGCCAGGGACAGCATCATACTGGCTACTTCTGCCACAGTGAGAGGCTTCTCCTTCATCAGCTTGTTCTTGATGCGTTTCGACAGGCCGGGAATCAGCAGCAGAACATCTCTCTGCCCCGGTTCCAGACAGAAGTTTTCGAGCGGCTTTGTTTTGATGCGAAGTTGTTCGGCAGCCACAAGTGTCGTCCCTGCAAAATTAGCGATCTGCACTGCCTGATCGGAAATCATCCTTATCTTGTATGCATCCTCTATTTTCAAAAGCTGCGGAGGCGCTTCATCAATATACGTGTCGAGCAAGTGCTGAATCTTCTTGAATATAATGTCGAGTTTCTTTTGCTGCTTCCTGTCTTTGCAGTTGTTGAACTCGGCAGCAAAGTAGCTGCCGAAGTCGCACAGGTCGTCGAGAGTCATCATCACCGGTTTGCCAGTTGGTGTTTCCCGAATGATCTGCTCGTAATCCTGATCGAGGCACAGCAGGTCGTCAAGGATCAACTTCCGCTCGGCAGCGGTCAGTTTGAGTGGGATTTTCTCGCCGGGTTGAATCTGTTTTTGGATGGGCATAATAGATTCCTTGTGGTTATCGAAGTTCGATTCTACCAATTTCAAGCATTTACCGCCAGATTCCCAGAGAGATTGCTACCTGTTTTGATTTCGTTCTATAAATGCTAAATTCAGCCTCAAAACGTGGCATATAAGATGAGTCCATTGGCATAACTCTCAGCGACTCCCACTTTCAGTCAATTCAGCCCGCTGAAGACCCATTACAACCGGTCTTCAGCGGGCTGTTTTCGTTTCAGGTCCTTCAACTCTTCATTCCTCTTAATAGGAGACTTTCATTATGTCGCACATCGTACAGATTCAAACCGAAGTTCGTGATCCGGTCGCCATCCGCGAGGCCTGTAAGCGCCTTGAGTTACCAGCCCCCATATTCGGAGAAACAGAGCTCTTCAGTTGCAAAGCCACCGGCTGGGCCGTGCAGTTGCCTGACTGGCGGTATCCGGTCGTCTGTGATGTCAACACTGCTCAACTCGCCTTTGATAACTTTGAAGGTCGCTGGGGATCGCGGCAGCATCTGGATTGCTTCCTACAGAGTTATGCCGTTGAAAAAACCAAATTAGAGGCGAGAAAAACAGGCCACTCTGTACTGGAACAGCCACTAGAAGACGGTTCCATCAAACTCACCATCCAGGCAGGAGCAGCCCTATGAATCAGACCATTGAAATCATTATCACCGCTGACGGACAGACCCGCGTCGAAACCAAAGGCTTTACCGGCAGCGACTGTCGTACGGCCAGCCGATTCCTGGAACAGGCCCTGGGCCAGACTACTTCTGAGCAACTCAAACCGGAATTCCATCAGAGTGCTTCGGAAAAAGAGCACCTGCAAGAAGACGTTTGAGTTGGTTCCTATTTACCGATCTTTACTTACAGGAGACAAATTATGACACTCACCGGTACTTTTTCAGAATACGTCCGGGCCTGCTTTACCGGCATCTGGATCGAAAGCCACGAACACCAGGAAGCACTGGCTGACCTGATTCAGCTCTGCCAGCAGGAAGACTGGCGACTGGCCAGTTGGGACATTGACCAGGGACTGCAGCTTGCAGGAGAAACCACCGAAGCCGGGAACACCGATCCTCTGGCGGCCATCAAAGCTCTCAACGGCCTGGCGACTCCGGACGGAACCGCCATCCTGGTTCTGCAGAATTTCCATCGCTTCATCCAATCTGCTGAAATCATGCAGGCCCTGACGCAGCAGATCCTGGCCGGCAAGCAGAACCGGACGTTTATTGTGGTGCTTTCCCCTGTCATTGCGATCCCCGCCGAACTCGAAAAACTGTTCGTCGTCCTGGAACACGAACTCCCCGATCGACGGCAGTTGGCCGAGATTGCCCGCGGTATTGCCACTGAACCAGGAGAACTGCCCGAAGGTCCAGAACTGGAAACCATCCTGGATGCGGCCAGCGGTTTAAGTCGGTTTGAAGCAGAGGGCGCGTTTTCCCTGTCACTGGTTCGCCAGGGACAGATTGCTCCGGCTGCGATCTGGGAACTCAAAACTCAGACCCTCAAAAAATCAGGCCTGCTGACACTGCACCGCGGTGCAGAACGCTTCGACAGCCTGGGAGGCCTGACGGCCCTCAAAGATTTCACGAAACGTGTTCTGCAACCCAACGATCGCGGGCTCCAACCGCGGGGCATCCTGTTGCTCTCGCCCCCTGGCTGCGGCAAATCCCAGTTCTGCAAAACTCTGGGGAATGAGGTCGGTCGTCCGGTCCTCATCCTGGACGTAGGCGCTCTCATGGGTTCCCTGGTCGGGGAATCAGAAAAACGCACCCGTCAGGCGCTACAGATCGTGGATGCCATGGCCCCCTGTGTATTGATGATCGACGAGATCGAAAAAGCGTTCGCCGGTGTAGGAAGTTCCGGACAGAACGACAGCGGTGTCTCGGCCCGCATGTTTGGTTCATTTTTGGGGTGGCTCAATGATCATACGTCCGATGTGTTTGTCGTAGCGACCAGCAACGATGTCACGAAATTGCCACCTGAATTCAGTCGCAGCGAACGATTTGATGGTATCTTCTTCCTGGACCTGCCAGGCCAGGAGCAGAAGAATCTGATCTGGTCTCAATACATCAGACTGTTCGGTCTCAACCCGGATCAGGAACGTCCCGAAGATACCGACTGGACAGGGGCCGAGATCCGCAGCTGTTGCCGACTGGCGGGATTGCTGGATGTGCCATTGCTCGAAGCACAACAAAACGTGGTCCCTGTCGCCGTGACTGCTGCCGAGTCGGTAACACGTTTACGACAGTGGGCCAATGGTCGCTGCCTCGATGCCGACCGACCTGGCATTTTTCAGTGGGATAATCCCAAACCCCCATCCAGACGAAGCCTCAAACACCTGGCATCGATCAACTGACACACTCGTCAGAGAAAGGAGCCCTATGCTCACACGACAGAATATTTTGCTTATCACTGCGGCGCTCCAGTTCTGGGCTGAGGAGATGGATCCAGAAGACACACAAATGCTGAAACTCTACGCGGGTGATCCGACCGCCAATCAAATCTGGACACCGGATGTAATTCAGCGATTACAGACACAGTTGGCTTCAGCGCGTTTGAAATACGCTGTGACCAATGCCTCGGGAACAGAACTCCAGACGACAGAGCTGTTTTCAACACCGCAAGCTGCCGAACAGGTAAAAACCGAGGCTACCACTCAGGTGGGAACTCTATTACTGCCTGATATTTCAGAACAGGCTTAATCAGACGCCGTCCATCAGTTCCGCCGCGCTGATTCCCAGCGTATCAGCGATCCGCTCGATATTCCGCAGGGCGACATTACGTTCCCCCCGTTCAATCCCACCTACGTAGGTCCGGTCCAGTTCACAGGCATAGGCGAAATTCTCCTGGGAATAGCCCTGCTCTTTTCTCAGTTCCCGGACCCGCGCTCCAAATCGTTTCAAAATGTCTGCTCGTTTTGCCATGCGAGCATTTAACACTTGACAACGACTATATTTCCACGGACTATAAGTACCATCTTTTGTTGGCATACACATGACAACTTACAGATCAAAGAGAAGGAAACAGGATGCAAGAACCACAAAACTCAGAACTTCCATCGGGGCAGAATGGCTCATCACTGAATCGCTGGATCGGGTACCCCTGGGGGAGCCTGATCCTGATTTGTTTCGCATTAATGCTGCTCGTGGGAGAGCTGGCCGAGATCAGCGATCTGGCACTGGGAACCCATATAATCCCCCTCTCCGAGTCGGCAGACAAATTATTCATAATGGCCATGTTCCTGTGCTTTTTCATGTGTGCGATCCGCAGGATGGCACAACTCGGTGGCAGAGAGATCCCCCTGACAGATAATAAACGCTGTCTATGGACTGCCGGAATAATGATGTTGGCATTTTTAGGCTGTAACATGGTTTCCCTGATAATACCCGCAGCGCATGCCGCCTCGGTGGCGGCAAATAAAGCACAAAACCGGCAGGCACCTTGGGCTTCACACACGTTTGGTGATGGGCGTTTCCTGATCCAAACGCCTGCAGGTTGGCAGTTAACAGAGATCCCGACCATTGGTCCGGGAAATATTTACGTGGCCGATTCTCTGAATGATCTGCATCTGATTGCCTTCAGTGCTCCCAAAATTGACACAAACCTGAGTAGTTTGAAGGAAGTCATTCAACTGTCTGTGAAAAACCAGTCGGCAAGGTTTGAACAAGTACAGGAAGTGGAATCAGCATTGTTTCTGACCGGTGTTTTTCCAGCCGCCGACTCAACGCTCAAAATATTGGCAGACCGGACACATCTGATTTATCAGATACGGGTTCTGGACTGCGGTGACAGCTGGGTGGAATTGCACCTGTGGGCAACCCCCAGCCAATACGTCAAAAATGAGAAACTGCTCAAGCAAATCAGAGACAGCCTGCAACTGGCGAACAGCGACACTCCACAGAGTTCCAAAAAGCAGACTTCGCAGCCTGGGCAGTTACCAGCTGGCAGTTCATACTGGTCGATGGTCTATCGGGGATTTATTCTGATGGCAATGGTACTCGTCATGCTGGTGGGAGTGATCTCTGCTGTACAAGGCTTACGAAAAAGTCTCGCAACAGAATCAAACCCGACCTGGAAAACTTATGCCAACGAACTGGGAGGATATGCCGTTATTCTGATTCTCATTGGTATGATCGGAATCGCCATGCTACTGGATGAAAGCATACCTGGTGAACCTGAGCAGCCACTAGCGCCTGCCCTGAGAAACAGTACCTAATGATACGAGACGTATTACTCCACTGATTACTTCTGCACGCTGTCTGTCCCACTCGGAATAGGCAGCGTTTTTTCATTGAAACTACTTTCACAAAGGAGCCTTATGAGCCATTCCATTCTTGAAGAACCACAGACCGAAGCTTCGGTCACCGCCGCCGCAAAGCGGCTACAGGCCACCATGGCGGCCGCCCGGCTCAGTTTTACCTGGCTGGGGGTCCGCAAATCCCTAACAATAAATCAGAAGAATCAGGCCGCCGATTCGTTTGGAGCCGAAGGCAAGTATCTCTCGGCTGGAAAAAAACTATTGGATACCTCGCACCCCGCGTTCAAAGTCGTCACAGCAGTACGGGGACGGGCCGTTGCCTACTGGAAAGGAGTCTCACTCCCCTATCCGGAACCGGGCATCCGCTTGATCAGGCAGTCTGATATTCAGGACTTTGATCAACGTATGGCAGATTTCCGGGACGAGCTGGACGCAGCGGTCGCTGATCTGGATCGCCACTTTGATGAACTCAGATCCGCGGCGCGGGAACGATTGGGGGACCTGTTTAATTCGACCGACTATCCCCCCTCCCTGCTCGGCATGTTTGCCATTGAACACGATTTCCCCTCGGTGGAGCCACCGCCCTACCTGCAGCAACTCAGCCCCGCACTCTACGAGCAGGAATGCCAGCGGATGCAGCTGCGGTTCGATGCCGCGGTCCAGCTGGCCGAGCAGGCGTTTCTGGAAGAGATTTCCAAGCTGGTCGAACACGCCAGTGAGCGTTTGAGTGGCCAGAGTGATGGCAGGCCTAAAGTCTTCCGGGATACGGCAATCACCAATCTGACCGAATTCTTTGAGCGGTTTCGGACCTTGAATGTCCGCTCCAATGAGCAACTGGATGCGCTCGTGGATCGGGCACAGCAAATCGTGGCTGGTATCAAACCCCAGCAGCTGCGGGACAACACTGTGCTGCGTCAGCAGGTAGCCAGCCAACTGGCGGGCGTGCAGTCCTCCCTGGACGGACTGCTCATCGATCGGCCGCGGCGGAATATCCTGCGCCGTTCCCCACAGGAGTAAGCATGGACTTGATCATCAATCCCAGCGGGATGGTCCGCTGTATTTATGGTGAGACCATCGAACTGTTTCAACTGGGGGCTCCCGAGATCAGCCGGGGCTCGCATGTGGAGCCCACGGCCCAGGGCCAATGGACGGCCGACCTCTCACCCGTTGCCGGCCCCTTGCTGGGGCCGTTTCCCCAGCGTTCTGCCGCACTGGCAGCAGAACGCGACTGGCTGAACGCCCACTGGCTGCTGTCCGGCCGGTGATGTAACTCTACCTCGCGTGGTGCGGGGTGGTTGTGTTTTTCTCACGACCATCCTGTGCGGGTGGTCGTTCTATCTTTTATTGAGGAGCAAACGATGACCCCACAAGACCTGAACCGTGCGGTGGCCACTGCCACCGGCGAAGACCTGTGTGCCATCCGACAGCGGGGCTTCAGCCTGGCTGACCCCCTGGAAGTGAATTTTGATCCGGAACCGGATAATCAGAGTCCTCAGACCGTGGACTGGGATGCGCGGGAACTGGAGCGAAACGTGCCCCTGTTTCAACAGCCCTTCGGCCGTTTGCCGGGGCTGGTTTAAACCAGTGGTAAATCCACACCACAATCCCCCACCGTCAGAGCTAATCCGACTCTGTCTCCGCTTTTCCTGTTTTGGATTGACTGTCTGCCTGCTTACCAGCTGTTTTCTGGGATGGCCCCTGTTACTGGCAGCAGCGGGATTCAGCTGGGGCATGTTGCTATTCCGCAGTCAGATGTTGAGCGATCAGGCAACTGACGACCAACGGAAGCAGGATCAATCCAGGTAACCCTTTCTATTTCCAAGGAATCCCGATGATTCAGCAAAACCGCCCGGTCGTTTCACTGGGGATGGTACTCGCCACAACCAATGCCCTGTCGCAGTTGCCCCAGCACGAGATACAACGCGCCCTGGCCCGGCACCGATCAGGTGACTGGGGCGATTGCTGTCCTGCCGACGCGGACGCGAATGATGCGGCCCTGCAGACGGGCGACCGGTTGCTGTCGGTGTACCACACGGCTGAGGGCATCAAGTTCTGGGTTCTCACGGTGGCCGACCGCTCGGTAACCAATGTGCTGCTACCCGGAGATTACTGAACCTGTACTCGCCTCAGCGAGTTTACCAATTCTTTCTTACAAGGAGCTTTAAATGCAGATTTTATTTATCAACAACGACGGTTCCGGCTTTGCCGATCAGATCCAGATCGAGGCAGGTACCTCGGTGCAGGCCCTGTTTCAGCAGCGGGTGCCCCACGGTCGTCCACAGGACTACCTCATCCGAGTGAACCGTCAACCGACCACCGCCGATTACGTGCTGCAGGAAGGAGATCGCGTCTCGATTACTCCGACAAAAATCGAGGGTGCAACAACTTACTCGCCCCCGACCGTAACCTGCTTTCCATTTCCCAGTTTGAAAGGAGCCCGATGGGAGCCCGACAACGTCTTAACAGCTTCTACTTACTTGCCGTCCTGATCGTCGCCGCCATTATTGGCGGCTCTGCCCAGTCCTGGTCGTTGTTTCTGATCAGCGCAGCCGTCATGACGGTCTTGCTGATCCATGGCGGCGACATTCGTCCTACCTCTCAGTCGCGC
>TARA_R110001592_G_scaffold74975_2_pt1 | contig 12480 bp, 12 predicted proteins | sample TARA_R110001592 | Tara Oceans TARA_R110001592 (sample SAMEA4398387) | marine metagenome | biome: Polar Biome; feature: [SRF] surface water layer (ENVO:00010504); material: water (ENVO:00002006), including particulate matter (ENVO:01000060) such as... | depth 5 m
GCTGGATTAAATAGAGGTGGTATAGTAGGTGCTATATCTGTATTAAACAGATTAACACACGCTGAAAGAGATACTTTATATGAAGCTAAAGTTAACCCAATCGCTCAGTTTCCTGGAGAAGGAATCGTAGCATTTGGACAAAAGACTTTACAAGATAAGGCATCTGCACTTGATAGAATTAACGTAAGAAGATTAATGATTAAAGTTAAGAAGTATATTGCTTCAACTTCAAGATACTTAGTATTCGAACAAAATACTTCTCAAACAAGAAGTAGATTCTTAAATACTGTGAATCCTTATTTAGAAGGAATACAACAAAGACAAGGTTTATATGCATTTAGAGTAGTGATGGACGAAAGTAACAACACACCAGATGTAATCGACAGAAATATATTGGCTGGACAGATTTTCTTACAACCAACTAAAACTGCTGAATTCATCGTGTTAGATTTCAACATCTTACCAACTGGAGCATCATTTACCGCATAAATTAAGTAAAAATAAAAAAGAACTATATTTATAATAGAATATAATTAGGAGAAAACAAAATGGCAGAAGTATTAGAATTTAACGATATGTTTTATACCAACTTCGAACCGAAGATGAAGAATAGATTCATCATGGAAATCGATGGTATTCCTTCATATCTAATAAAAACAGCAAACAGACCTTCAATACAATTTGAAACTGTTACCCTAGACCACATTAACGTTAAAAGAAAACTTAAAGGAAAAGGTGAGTGGCAAGATGTAGAAATTACATTATTTGACCCAATCGTTCCTTCAGGAGCTCAAGCAGTAATGGAGTGGGTAAGAACATCACACGAATCTCTAACAGGTAGAGATGGATATGCAGATTTCTATAAGAAAGATATCCAATGTTACCTATTAGGACCAGTTGGTGATAAGATTGAACAATGGACTCTTAAGGGTGCGTTTATCAACAATGCAGTGTTTAATGATTTAGATTGGTCTTCTAATGACCCTGCCGAAATCACATTGACACTATCTTATGATTACGCTATCTTAGAATTCTAAGAAAGATTAGATATATTAAATTAATAAAAAGGTTCTCTTAGTGAGAGCCTTTTTTTTTACAACTTTTTTAAAAGTTATATATTTATATATGAACAAATTAATTTAAAGTTATGGCAAAATTCGATTTTCCAACGGAAGTAATAGACCTTCCGTCTAAGGGTAAACTTTACTCTGAATCAAACCCGTTATCAAAGGGTACAGTTGAAATTAAGTATATGACCGCCAAAGAGGAGGATATACTTGCTTCGCAGAATTTGATAAGAAAGGGAGTGGTTCTCGATAAACTATTTGAATCTGTTGTTGTTGGTAAAGATGTGAATGTAGGTGATATATTCATCGGTGATAAAAACGCAATTCTTTTAGCAACTCGTATCTTAGGATATGGTGCAGATTATCAAGTAGAAGTAACAGACCCATTTTCTGGTGAAAACCAAAAAACAAGTATTGACCTTTCAAAGATTCAAGTAAAGGAAGTTGATACTGATGTTTTATCTAAAGAGAATAGATATGAATTTGAACTACCTCATTCTAACAAGAAGATTGTATTCAGATTATTAACTCATAAAGATGAACAAGATATTAATGCTGAAATAGCTGCATTACAAAGATTACAAAAAGGAGACGTTGTTTCACAAGATGTTACAACTCGTTTACGATACATGATTCAAGATGTAGATGGTAACGAAGATAGAGGATATATTAATAATTGGGTAAAGAATGGTTTACTAGCAAGAGATTCCAGAGCTCTTAGAAAGCACATTCAAGAATTCACACCTGATTTACACTTAAAATTTGATTTTACATCAGACATTACTGGAGAGACGGAGGCTCTCGATATCCCCTTTGGGGTTGGGTTTTTTTACCCTTCCGAGTGATTACAGTATCCAACTTCATAACCAAATTTGGGAAATGGTTAACTTCGGTAATGGATTTACATGGTCAGAAGTTTACTTCATGCCAATCCATTGGAGAAATTTCTATTTCAAGAAGTTGATAGAATCAAAGAAAAAAGAAAAAGCAGAAATGGATAAATCTACCAAAAAAGGTGGTGGAAGAGGTCCAAATGTAAATGTGAGGAGGTAATACTTCCTCACTTTTTTTTTACTCTATATTTATATAAGAACAATTATATAGGAGAATTATATGTCCAAAAATAACTTAAACGAAGGTGTATCTAAATTTATTGGTGCTTTCTTTGATAACGTATCAAGAAATACTACAAATAGGTTTTTGAAAAGAGCAGAAAAAAGAGGTATGCCAAAACCAGTATTAGATAAACTTGCAAAGATTAAAAAAGAATCTGATGAGTTAGATGCATTATTAAAAAAATATTCAAAATAAGGAGTTTTTATAAATGGCACAATCTAAATCAGAACTTTTAGCTCAAATAAAAAAGACTCAAAAAGAGATTATCGCTCTTGAAGAGAAATCTATTGCGCTTACTGATAAAGAAATTACAAAAATAAAGGAAAAGAAAAAACTTATAGTAGAGAGTGTTAAGGAAGTAAAATCTTTAAATCAAGCAAAACTTGAATCCCTTGCAACAGAAGAGGCATCTTATAAAAGCCTAAATGGTATCTATGAAAACTTAGGTAAGACTCAGAAAGATACAAATGATATGGCTCAAAGCCATGGACAGGGTCATATAGATAGAGTTCAAAAAGTAAGTGATATAAACAGAAGTATTGCACAATTAGATGCTGGTGACCATCATCAAATGATAGCCCTTCAGACTAAAAGAGAAGAGCTCATGAAAGGTATGAACTTTCTTGGTAGTGATATGGTTGCTTCACTTAAAAGTCAAAATGCAGAAGCTGATAGATTCGGCCAACTGACTGAAGATGAGACTAAACTTCTTGAAGGCCAAAAAGCAGTACTAGATGGTATTAAAAACACAATTACAGGAGCTTTAACTACTGCAAAAACTTTATATGGTAACCTAACAGGTGCTGTTGGTGGTTTAATCACTGGAATGGGATTTGTAGCAGAAAAGATAGGAAAGGCAAATTCTGAATTAGGAGCTACTATGTTCCAAACCGATGGTGTTGCAAGAAAAGCTGGTGTACTATCATTTTTCTTTGAAGATGCGGTAGGAAATGCAAGAGCATTATCTGCTGAACTTGGTGATACAGGAAGAGCAACCTTTGAAGCACAAGCAAATATTGGATTAATATCCATGAACATGGGTATTAGTGGACAAGAAGCCGCTACCCTAACAGGTTCGTTTGCAAGATTAAATGGAAACTCTGCTTCTGTTGCAACAGATATGATTAAAACCTCATCTGAATTTGCAAAACAAAATGGAATCATACCAGCTCAATTAATGGGTGATTTAGCTAATTCAGCTGAAGAGTTTGCATTATTTGGTAAAGAGGGTGGTAAGAATATATTAGAAGCTGCTGGGTATGCGGCGAAATTAGGTGTTAATATGAAAACACTTAGTGGTGTTGCCGATGGATTACTTGATTTTGAAACATCTATTACTAAAGAATTAGAATTAGGTGCAATGTTAGGTAAAAACATTAATCTTAACAAAGCAAGAGAACTTGCATATAATAACGATATAAAAGGTGCAGTAGGGGAAACTCTAAAACAAGTTGGTGGTATATCTGCATTTAATAAAATGGATTACTACCAAAAGAAACAAACTGCTGATTTATTAGGTGTATCTGTTGATGAATTTAAGAAAATGGCCACCAACCAAGAACAAGCCGCTACACAAGGTCAAGTATTGAATGCTAAGTTCTCTGCAATGGGTGAACTCATCAATGGAGGAATAAATAAATATCTTGGTACAAGTTTAAAAGGAATAGGTGGTATGGTTACTGCAGCTGGTCAATTTAACACTGGATTAGGAGCAATGGGAACAAGTATGGGTGGTGTTCTTAAATCATCAGGACAACTTCTTAAAAACCTATTAGGTATGGTTGCTGGTCCTGTACTTAAAGGAATGAAAGCGATAGGTAGTACACTTGCAGGAAGTGCACCTGGTAAAAAAATAGGTGGTATTAAAGATAAACTTATGGCCGGAGTAAAGGATAAGTTTAGTGGTGGCGGAGATGCATCACCAAAAAAAGGTGGTGGAATGCCTGGTAAAGGTATGATGGATGGTATGAGTAAAATTAATATGACCGCAGTTCTTAAAGGAGCTGCAGCAATGGTAATCGTAGCTGGTGCAGTATTTATATTTGGAAAAGCCGTTCAAGAATTTATGAAAGTTAGTTGGAGTGCGGTTGGAATGGCCGTAGTATCAATGTTAGCATTAGTTGCTGCAGTTGCTCTATTAGGGGCAATTATGATGAGTGGAGTTGGAGCTGTTGCAATTCTTGCAGGAGCCGCGGCAATGTTAATTGTTGCATCCGCAGTATTAGTATTAGGATTAGGACTTCAGGCAATTGGAACAGGTTTCGAAATGTTAGGAGCTGGAATAATGTCATTAACACCTAACTTATTAGCCGTTGGAGCATCAATAATGGGAATAGCATCATTAATACCAATAATAGGAATAGTATCAATAGCTTTATTTGCATTAGCTGGTTCATTAGCTTACTTATCTGTATTTGGAACATTGGCATTACCTGCATTGATGGGATTAGGAATTGCATTTGCGATGGCTGGAGTTGGTATTAAAATGATGGGAGAAGGATTATCAATGGCCATTGGAGCAATGACACAAGCTGAAGGTTCTATAACACGATTAGCTGGTTTAGTAACACCATTGGCTCAATTATCTCTTGTACTATTTGGATTATCGGCATCAATAATGGCATTAGGAGTATCTATGGCATTTTTAGGATTTGCTGGATTACCAGGATTAATGATGTTAGCAGGAATAGCGGCCGTATCACAACCAATTATGAAATTAGCATCGTTCTTTGGAATTGGTGATAGTGGAGAAGCTGGAGCAGTTGGAGAAGGTTCATTGAATGAATATCAAGCAACTATGCTTACTAAGATGGACCAATTGATAAAAGCAACATCATCAGCAAGAGATATTTACTTAGATAAAGATAAAGTTACGAATATAGTAATGGATAGAGGTGATAGAGCAGCCGTAAATAAATTTTCATTAAATAGAGCTTAGAAAAAGATATGCCAACAATATTAGAATTATTTCATAGTAGTGGGAAAAAAGACTCAGTTAAATCTGATAAGGAAACTCTTATCGAACAAGAAACAACAGGTCTAAGAGTTAAGTCTGCAGTTGAAATAAATAATCCTCTAATATATGGAAACGAAGCAACTCGTATTGCAACTCGTTCTACACCGGTATTAGAGGATATGAAGAAACTTAATTCGGCCGCACCTGGTGATGCTGGATTAATTGGCAAAGGTTTAGGAAAACTTACAGGTGGTAAAGTAAATTCACTTGCAGATGCTAGAGATAAAGTAAATAATAAATTAGGAATACCTTCAAATCAAATACCATCTCGTATTGTAGAGAAAATATCAGCACTTAAATCAAATGAAATATTATCACCTGATGGTGGTGGAACAGAATTTGGTAAATTTTTAAAACAAACAGGTGGTGGTAACCCAACAACAATTGGTAAACAGGCTCTTGGAAAGGGAATAGGACTTGCAAAAGATAAATTAAGAGGAGCTTTATTTGGTGAACCACCAGTTCTTGGTGCAAATCTAGCTGAACCAAGTATAATACAATATACAAATGTAGAAGCAGAAACTTATTCTGGTCAAGCTAAAGATGAAAATAGAAAATCTTATGGAGATAAGGAAGATTTTGAAAAAGGTGAAAATAAAGATGGTAAATTAGATTTATCTAAAGTATCCCCCATATATGGATTAGAACGAGGTGGTGATTTTCCAAAATTTGGAACTTCTAATCATGCATTTCAATTAATGAGAAAAGAAAATCAATTTTACTCACCTGTAGCAGAACAGAATTATACTGGAAAAGACCATCTTATTCCAATGGAATCTCAGTATGGATTATTAAAAGGAGATGAGATAAATAAAATATCACCATCAGCTTTTGAAAATGGTGCAAAAATGAAAGATGAAGCCTTTATTGAATATGATGGTAAGGTTTATGAAGATTTTATTCCAATGTGGTTTAAAAAATATGGTAGTGAAAAGTACCTTGTATTTAGGTCAATAATAAGTGGATTAACTGAGACTACAACACCGAGTTGGAGTGCTAATAAATTTGTTGGTAATCCATATGCTTTCCATATATATGATGGAGTAGAGAGGGGAGTATCGTTTAATTTAAAATTATTTGTATCATCTGCACTTGAGTTATCGGGTGTATGGGAACGATTAAAGTTATTAACATCATATGCATATCCTACTATTACTGGAGGATTGACAACTCCACCGATTATTCAATTTAGAATTGGTGATATATATAGTGGTAAGACGGGATTTCTCGATAGTCTATCTTATACAATACCCGATGAGTCTAATTGGGAAACTAATGGTGAATTAGGATATCTTCCAAAAATGATTGATGCATCAATTTCAATTAAATTTATTGAAACACACGGAAGTGAAGAGAGATTGTATGATTTTGGAATATCTGAAAAGGCTGCTAAGGAAATTAACAAAGGAAGAGAAGATAATAAAGCACTTGAAAAAGAAATTACAAATGGAGCTGATGATACTTCAGGTGATGAAATTCCAAAAGAAACACCAAAGAAAAAAGTTAAAATAAGCTTATTTGGTAAAAAACCAAAAGTTAAACTTCCTGGTCTTGATGGTGGTAAAACAATACCATCAATACCTGAAGAAGGTGAAGTTTCATCTGTAAAAGCAGAATCAGGTGTAACTGATATGTTAGGTGGAAAAACTATTCAAGAAGCTGTTAAAGAGAAAAAGAAAAAACTAACTGATAAACAAGCCGATATATTTGTAGGATTTGGAATACAGGGATATGAGGAATATAGAGGCCAATGGTTAAAGAGAATGAGAACACATAATAATGATGATGGGTTGGTTATTATGACAAGTAAAGTAAATGCCATGGTTAAAAATGTGATTTTTATCTTCTCAAATGGTAACGTTATAGGTCCTTTCAAATCGGTAGTGTACTCATAATATTAAATAAAAGAAATCATGGCAGGTAGTAGATACGAAAATAACGAAGAACAAAAATTGAATGATGGTAGACGAGTCTATCGAAGTAAGATATATCCAAATATTCCGTTACAAGATACTGATATTTATGTTGTAACACAAGAAGGAGATAGATTAGACCAACTTTCAAGTGAATATTATGATAATTCATCATATTGGTGGATTATAGCAACGGCAAATAATATACACGATGCTTCACTTTCAGTACCACCTGGAACTATATTAAGAATACCAATAGATTATCTTAATATTGCAAATAATTTTAAAAATTACTAAGTTATGGGATTCCCTCAATTTGGAAATATAGATTCAACTTATTTAGACACTATAAACAGTAGAGTAGATAAGAAGACTGGTGGAAATGTAAAAGTATCTTACTATATGCCTTGGATACGAGTAACATCGTGTCTTAGTGGATTCTTAACTCTTGAATCATCGAGAGAATCAACTTCTTTTGCTCAACAATATGGATATGGTGATAAATCAGGAAGAGTAGGATTTTCAACTGATAAGGCTAATAAAACTCAATCAGTATTTGCACCAGGAGATAGAAAATTTAGACCTTCACCTACTATTGATTCTGTATCAGTTTCAAATGGTAATGAGGGGTTGAGTAAAAAAACTTCTTTTGAAATAACTTGTTATTCACTTGGCCAAACTGAATTGATTATGGAACATTTCTGTGAACCAGGTAATATGGTTTTTGTAGAATGGGGACATAATAATGCAAAATCTATTGGAGCTAAACCAAACATTAATGTTTGTGAAATCGCAGCTTTTCATAGCAATATACACTTACAGAAAAAAAGAAAATTATCAGGAGGAACATATGATGCAATTCTTGGAACTATTACAGGTGGTGGAATGAGTTATGGTGATAATGAAACTTTTTCTATTAGTGTAGAATTAACTTCACTTGGTGATTTACCAGCATATTTACAGCATCATAAAGGATTACAAGATGATTCAACAAAAGAAGATAAATCATCACAACAGTTTTCACCTGCAGAGATTGATACTGAAGCTGAGGAAAATGTTGGTTTAACATTATTTATGCAAATGTATAATGATTTACCAGGAAATAAAAGAAATTCAACTGTTAAGGCATTATCAAAACAAACATGGGCTATAAATGCATCTAATTTTGTAAACTTCGATAGCGAAATTAGAGAAAAGTTCTCAGAGAGTTTAAAAGGTAAAGAACTACATCAAGAAGGTGAAGATGGTGAAGATATTGAAATTACATCAGATACACCACTATTCACAGATAAACGATTTATACGAGTTGCACTTGCATTTGAAATATTAGATTTACAAAACACACTAAATTTAGACCCAAAACAATCACTTAATGGTTGTAAAAATGCAAAGTTTCCAAAGGCTAAGGTAATTTGGAAAAATACAATATGTAGAGCTCATAAAAATATGTACTCTGCAGATTCAAACTTTTTATATGTTCCAAATCAATTTGCACCAAGTTTTGATATTATAAAGGCATTAAGTTCGACTGCAAAAATGGAAAGTCCAATCCCTTCTTTCCCAAAAGGTTCAAGAGAATTGCCACTTGATAAAACAGCAGATTTACATCCTAAAGAATATGGAGGAACAAAGGGCTCTTATTTTCCAAATAATAATGCATTAGATTTTACAGGACTTGCAGAACACGATGGAACATATGTTCCACTAACAGAAGATGCAGGTAAATGGGGATATTTAAGAGATTTATATATTAACTTTGATTTTTTCGTTGATGTAGTAAAAAACTCATCTGGTTTAGTAACAAAAGATGTATATTATAAATTACTGAATGGAATGAGTGGAGCAGTAAATATGTTTTGGGATTTTCAAATAGTGCAATCATCAAACATAAAAACACATGGCGGACAAACAGCAGATAGTTGGTACGATTTTGAAAAAGGCAGAGATACTAGTGATGATTGTGATAGTTTGCAGATAGTAGATGCTAGTTTTCTTGGTAAAACTATAAGTAAAGGTGTAGGAATGGCTCGTTTTCAATCAAGAGGAGTAAAAAGTCCATTTCTTTCAGCTGAATTAAATTTCGATATTCCTGGAGCAATGAAGGGAATGATTGTAATGCAAAAAACAAAAGGTGCACCTAATAATGCAAATCCAGATGTAAAAGAACAGGATATAAGAGGATTGTTTACCGCCAAAACAGATGTTGTTCTTCAAGAATTAAACTCAATGGTTACAAAAAACCCACCACCTGATGATGAACAACTTTCTGCTGGTGACCAAAAGAAATTTGATGAGGATGAAGAAGCTGCTCAAAAAGCGGCTAATTTTGAATACTTTGTAGGAAATGCAGCAATAATACCAAAAATCCAAGATAGAGAAGAATTAGAATCCATGGACTTTATTGATGATGGAGCTTTTGATGGTGATTATGGAAATGGTCAATTTGCTGATATTCTAGTTGTTGGTACATGGGATGACCAGGGTTTACTTAAAAAAGTTCAATTATTTAATGATGGTGCATTTATTAAAGATGGAGCTTCGAGTATTACTCAAGAAACAAGTAATCCACCGTTATTACCAATAGCTTTTAGCTTTACTGTTCATGGTGTAAGTGGAATTAGAGTAGGTGATACATTTAGTATAAAAGATTTACCTGGTAAGTATAATAAAAAAGTTTTCCAAGTAACTGAAATCAGTCATGATATACAGCAGAATTTATGGACAACTAAAGTAATGGGTAAAATGCGAAATATAAATTGGGGGTAGTGTATAATGGATATTAAACGATATGATAAAATAGCAAAAAAACGAACTAAGGATAGTGTAAAAATTAATACACATATCCCAAAGCCTACTGATTCAAACTATCGAGCGGGTGCAATAAAAAGAAGATTTGCTCAAAAAACAAATGACAAGGGAGCTCCTATATACGAAGTAAATGGAGTTTCATATAGACAGTTAAGAACACGACCAGAATATATTACAGTTGTTTTAAATTGGAGAATTTCAGGCCCATTATCAACTCAATATGATGATAAGGGTGGGGTAGTTGATAAAGCAGTTAGTGATTCTAATAGAATATCAATCAAACTAGTTTCTGATAAAATTCCAAATTTAAAATTATATCTTCCAAATTTATTACAATTTTATAAAAAGTAATATATATAGATATATAAACTATATTACATGAGTCATTTATCATACGAAGAAAAACAACAACTACAATTTGATTGGAGATACAGAGGAGTATCTATATTAAACCTATTAACTCAAGATGAAGCAGATTCATATTCAGAGGAACTAGAATCACTTAGAATCCAAAGACAGAACGAAGATATAGAAGGGGAATGGGGAGAATATGACCCATTCATGCACCCACACAAAAAATCAGATATATTTACTGATTTAATGAAACACCCAAAGCTTATAGAAGCGTGTGAATACTTAATGAATGGTAAACTATTTGGAGTTCAAACTTGGGCATACTTCAAGCCACCAGGACAATTAGGAAGAGACCAACACCAAAATATATTTTATACACAATGTGATACAAATGAAATTGTTAATGTTTCAATTGCATTAGATAATGCAGACCCTCAGAATGGTTCTGTGTGGTATTTAGAAGGTTCTCATAACCTAGGTAGATTACCTATTGCGATAGATGAAGAAAGAGCTGGTTCTAATCCAAAAAATTGGAGAAGTGAAAGGGGTAAACCATGTGTACTAGGCGAAGACCATAATTTCACACATATTGATGGATACCTTAGAAAAGGACAAGTAGCTTTATTACATTCAAATGTAGTACATGGTTCAGAGCCAAATAATTCAAACAGATTCCGAAAAGCATTTTTAATTGGATATGTTAAAGAAGGTTCAAATTTTGCAGCAGGTAACCAAATGAAAAGAGAACCAATTGACGTAGGTTCTGCAAAAATATCTTAAAAATAAGTGTTAAAAAGCTTGTGCGTCTCATATATTTTTCGTATATTTACTATGTAGTTTGGAGAGAGGGAGAGAAACCACCCCAACTACAATAAACCTTAAAACTTAAAATATATGAATTACTTAGTAAACCCTTCCAACATCGTATCAAGAGCCCTTGGTATCGATTCTTTCAAACAAATGATTAGTGATGAACAAGTACAATTCTCTGAATTGGTTGATACTTCAGTTGAGATAGCTGAACAATGGACTGATGATTGGGATGAAGACCATGGATTTGGTTCTTCTGATGGAACTTATCTTCTAAAAGATTTTATTGATACTATTATATTATCTTATACTAATAGTACTTACAATAAAAGTGGATATCAAACAGTATTTAATCCTTCTTTATCTGTAGCTAAAATTTCTTAAAAATAATTGAGAAAAGGCTTGGTCAATCCAAAAAAAAGTCGTATATTACATATGTAATAAGGAAGTGATTATTACATTAAACCTTAAAAACCTTAAAACATGAGTAAATTAAAAAAGTTAAAATTTTCAATCAACAAAAACGAGTTCACCCTACCTATCGATTCTTATAGAGAATCTAATTGGGGAGGTTCTCTTGAGAAGTATATTCACATGAGTGCTAAGAATTCAGCTACCGTAATCAAACAATTCGTAAAACAGAATTTCCCTTCACTTAAGGTGTGGGCAGTATCTGATACATATAGTGGTGGGTCTTCTACTAGAATATATGTGTGTAATGTAGATGGGTCACCAGTTGATTCTGATACCTACAAAAAAATTGAACAATGGAAGTGGATACTAAGTGGAGGTTCTTTCAATGGTATGGAGGATATCTACGAGTACAGAGAAGATGAGTTGACTACCGATAATGGTATGGCTCTGAAATATTTCCCTTCTTATATCTTTATAGACAACAAACCAAAATGGGGAACTGTGGAGTATTGGTTGTGTGAGTATAGAACTCTTCAAGATAATCTCAACAATCCAGACTATACAAGAATGGTAGAGTTGGTTAAAAAAGCAGGTTCGTTCTTAGAATATAATAAAACGTATATGACTAAGGGTGAATATAACAAATGTGTTTCTAGTGGAATCTTTAATTAATAACCTTTAAAACTTAAAAATATGAATTATTCAGAATTAAAAAACCTTTCCCTTCAAGAACTAAGAGAGTTAAACTCTAAAATTGTAGAATTAGTTAAAATCAAAAAATCCGAAGTTGCTTGGGAAACAAAACAAGAACTATATGTTGGAGCTAACGTTTCAGTTAATCATCCAAAGTTGAATGGTAAACAATGTAGAGTTAGTAAAATAAACAGAACTAAAGCTGTTATTGAAGTTCTAAACTCAACTTCTTATGGTAGAGTTAATGAATATAGTGTTCCATTCACAATGTTAACCTTAAACTAATAAA
>TARA_R110001592_G_scaffold103247_3_pt1 | contig 12479 bp, 11 predicted proteins | sample TARA_R110001592 | Tara Oceans TARA_R110001592 (sample SAMEA4398387) | marine metagenome | biome: Polar Biome; feature: [SRF] surface water layer (ENVO:00010504); material: water (ENVO:00002006), including particulate matter (ENVO:01000060) such as... | depth 5 m
CTTTTTACGTAGCCCAGACCAACTGGCCGGTAAGGTTGTATCAATTTCACCTGGTACCACGATACGATAAAGTTCGCTTTCCTGAACAAACTCGACCTTATCCATCACACCTAAATCTTTGAAGATCTTACGCATCACAAAGGGACGATCTTCAGTACCCAAACCACTTAACTGATGTAAAGCGACCTCAAATTCATATTCACCACGAATAAAAGACGTCGCACAACCACCCGGAATATTATGCCGTTCTAGTAGAAGGGTTTTACTTCCACCACGTTGCAGGGCTGTTGCGGCTGTTAGGCCTGCGTTACCGGCACCAATGACAATTGCATCATAATGATTCATGCATACTCTCCTAAATATATATTGAAGCGAATAATAATAGCGAGCAGATAGATTCAGTTTTACTGAAGGGTTAAAAAGTCTGCGCCACTTTCTATGAGGAAAGTTTGCATCATTATCTTTACAGTGTAAAGTTAATTTATGTGAAAAGGAGCAATGCCCCTCAGTAAGCTTCTTTTTATAAAGTTAAAGCGGCTTTAGTTTTTGAACAAATTGAGCTAAAGAAAAGGGTAAACGTTTATGTAACCTTTTAATCAAAGGCTGAAGGTGGCGGTCATTGATTTGCGGCATACCCCCCTTAAATGCTAGAACAATAAGGTTATCACCACCTATCGAACAGGACAGACAGTTCGCACTGAAATGCACATCTAGAGCTTGCTTGGCTTTTGGATGAGAACCTTTTCCCTGATCCCAAAGATTGAGAACCAGAACCCCATTCCTACTTAAAGCATTAAAACAGTCTGTCAAGAACGAAGAATTTAGCTGCATATCTAACATTCCTTCGTCGTTATAGATATCGGCTAGAATCATATCAGTCTCACCATAAAACCCAGCCATATAAGCCTCTGCATCTTCAGGAAACAGGTTTAATCTATCATCCTCTCTTGGCAGATCAAACCAGTCTTGCGCGACCTTTATCACCAGCGGTCTCAATTCTACAAGATCGATCAATAACTCTTTGGAATACTGTCTAAATGCATGCACCAAACTGCCACCGCCCAAACCAAGCAAAGTAATTCGTTTGGGCGCAGGAAAATAAATAAGCCCAAGCAACATCGCTTGAGTATATTCAAAAACAAGATCGCTGGGGCGGGAAAGATCTATAGCACTTTGTTGAGAGTCTTCACTAAAAGCGAGGTAACGAACTGAACCTTCTTCGAATACACGAATGGGGCCAAGATCATCATAACAACGAAAGATTTCTGTTCCTGGAATACTCATGGTAAAGCGCGTCCCAGATAATAGATAAATTAATTGTTTTCTATGAAACATCAAAAACTATATGGAATCAAGATAGTTGCTAATATCCCTTTCTTCCAATGGCCTGGCAAGATGAAATCCTTGTAAGTAGTTTACCCCTAAGGAAACCAGCTGAGCCATTTGTTCAGGGGTTTCTACGCCCTCAGCAACGACTTTGAAGCCCAAACCATCGGAAATATCCATCACCGCATTAACAATTGACCGACCATTACTTTCGATTTTTTGGATAAACGATTGATCAATTTTCACTAAATTAACCGCTAAATCCTGCATAACCGATAAGGAAGAATAGCCCGTCCCAAAATCATCAATAGATACTTTTACACCCATATTCTGAAGCGCCGTCACTTGCTGAAACATTTTATCCATATCATTGGCAAAAATAGATTCCGTAATTTCCAGATAGACATAACCCGCGTGCAAGCCACTTTCCGTTAAGGCATCTTGCACGATACTCGTAAAGTTTTCTTCTTGCATTTGAATAACAGACACATTGATGCTCACCCCTATATTCAGAAATTTCGGGTCTCGATCTTGCCAACGTTTAGTAGCTAAACACGCTTCTTTTAATACCCAAGCACCTATTTTACGAATCTGGCCATATTGCTCTGCAATACAAATAAATTCATCTGGCGCTATGGTTTCATCATCTAACTGCCAACGTAGTAGTGCTTCAAAGGCAAAGACTGTTTGTTTTTTCGTATCAATAATTGGCTGATAAACAAGTCGAAATTCATTTTTTTCAATCGCATCAGTTAAACGTACTTTGAGCTTTTGCTCGCGGCTAATTTTATAACCAAGAACATCTGAAAAAATTCCGACACTTGAGGGTGTTTTTTTCTTTTGGGAATACATCGCAGTATCAGCAAGCTGGATCAATTCGATCTCGTTTCTGGCATGCTCAGGGTAAAATGCCACACCAATCGTTGCTCCAATTGATATTCGATTAGTATCTATTTCATAGGGCTCAGAAATTCTTGCAATCATAGACTCTGCTTTTGCAACAACTTCGTCTTCATCCATATTTGCCAACATAAGCAAGAATTCATCACCACCCCACCTACAAAGCAAATGATTATCAGGCGCTTCTTCTTGAAGTCTGATAGATGCCTGAACCAAAACTTGATCACCCGTGGCATGCCCAATACTGTCATTTACTTTCTTAAACCCATCTAAATCGATAAAAAGAAGTGCTAAGTATTCATGCTTAGTATCAGCCTGTTCCAGCTGAAGTTTGGCTTCATTCAAAAATGCACTTCGATTAAATAAACCCGTCAATGCATCGATATTCGACAGCTCATAAATTTCTTGTGTACGAAGTGCTACTTGTTCTTCCATATGATTCACCAAAGCAATATTTTCATGCTTTAAGTGAATAGCTTGCACGGTAAAGTCTGATGCTTTTTTCGAGGCGACTATCATTACTATGCTGAATGAAAGTCCTAACATACCCAAAATATTTTGATAATCTTGCTCGGACAAAAGCATCCCAATCGAAAATGGGACGAGCAAAGCGAAAACATATGCCATCGCGGTAAGTCTATGTGCAGCAAGAACCGTCGCAGAGCCGCCTGCCATTGCCGAGACCACAACAATCATGCATGCAAGTTCGATAATCTCGACATGAGCATACATAGTAACAACATAGATACACCACAATACTGCCGTAACTAAAGTGCCACTAACAAAGCGATGCGTAGCACGCTGACCATTAAATTCAGTACCTGAAAGATATTTATGCCAATGCAATGAATCCCAAAAACGAATAACTAAAACAAGAGATATAATGCTAAACCAAACATGTTGGAAAAATGAATATTCTGGGCTGTCGAAGCCAAAGACCAAAGCACTAGAGGCAATTGCTGAAATTAAAATTCCTGCAAAGCTATTTTTATAAAGTAATTCAGCTGCATCACGTTGCATGCTTAATTCAGCATTGCGAGGTGAGCTTGGCACAGTGTCATTGACCATGGATACAAACTTAGGTAAAAGAAAGGTCCAGAGCCAACAGTGATAGCGGCTCAGCGTGTTATAAACATAGTTCTGATTTTATAGCTTGTCCAACGTCAAAATACCTGTCTAACTTAAAAAACAGTACTTAACAGTTTGATATTATTTTTCAAATAGTTAGCACTTCTTTACTATCAGACGCATGCCTTTCAAGGGTATCAAGATTAAGGGCCGTTAACTTCCCCCTCCAAACACAGCCAGTATCGATGGCTTGAAACTGATCTCCAAAACCTGTCTCACCCGATAACGCTGCCCAATGTCCAAAAATGAAGCGGGTACTATCTTTAGGAGGAAAGCTGAACCAGGGCGAGAAACATTCTGGGGCGGAATCCAAATCTTCTTTCGCCGCAAAATCGAGTTCACCATTTACCTTAATAAAGCGCATACGGGTAAAGTAGTTGGTAATAACTCTGAGGCGAGTTAAACCTGACAGATCATCTGACCATGTTGCAGGCGAATTACCATACATGTTTTCGAAAAATACTCGAAGATTAGAACGTTGAAGCGCCTGAAAAACTTCCTGGCTCAGACTGTAGGCTTGTTCAATATTCCAGATATGTGGAATGCCCGCATGGGTCATCACAAAGTCAGATGTTTTATCCCAATGCATGAGTGGTTGCTGAATCAACCAAGTCATCAGTTCATCACAATCTGGCGCGTTCAAGATATCAGTAAAAGTATCTTTCTTTTTTGCCGTTCTATCTGTGTGATAACAGGCCAATAAATGCAGGTCGTGATTACCCAAAATCACCTTCGCGGGCAAACCGCCATTTTCGCCAAGCTGCTTAATAAAACGCAGTGACGCAAGTGATTTTGGGCCACGGTTAACCAAGTCACCAGCAAACCATAATTCATCACTTTTCGCCTCAAAGTTAATTTGTTTAAGCAAAGCCATCAGAGAATCGAAACATCCCTGAACATCGCCAATTGCATATCTTGCCATGCTTTGCTCCTATTTTTCAGTTATTTTTCAGTGCCCAATTATAATCAGCACCAAAATATTATCAGTTGCTACAATGATCAGATCTTATTCGTATCTGAGCGGGTCAGTTAAGCCGTTTTCTCGAAAGGCTTCCAAGCGTTCCTGACAAGCACCACATTTTCCACATGCACGTTCACGTCCGTTATAGCAGGTCCAGGTTTTGGAATAATCCAAACCCATGGCAATCCCTTTACTCAGAATTTCTATTTTATTAACGTTCTGAAAAGGCGCGATAATTTCAACCGGTTCATAGTTGGCAATTTTGGACACGGCATCCATTTTCTCGATAAACTCAGGGCGACAATCTGGGTAAATGGCGTGATCACCGCCATGTGCACCGTAATAAACCGCTTCGGCTTTAATCGATACGGCATAAGCAATCGCCAATGAAAGCATGATCATATTGCGGTTAGGTACCACGGTAGATTTCATGCTTTCTTCTTCATAATGGCCTTCGGGAATCTCAATATCGTCGGTCAGAGAAGAACCCATTAAGAGTTGATGAATCGGTGTGATATCGACTATTTTGTGTGGCAAACCCAAATCATCACACACCTTCTGCGCATAATGCAGTTCTTTGGAGTGTTTCTGGCCATAGTTAAACGATAAAGCATAGACGCGTTTACCTTGGGCGATCGCTTGATTCATTAAGGTAAACGAATCCATCCCGCCGGAGTAAATCACCACTACTTTATTTGTCATCTTCTATCTCGCTTTTCTGTATTGTTCTATATTCATCTAAAAATTTGGACGCTAGTTTAGCCTTCATCAAGCAGAATTAACAGACAGAGGCGCTTAGCCCTTGGACTACACCAAGTGATCCAAAGGCACTTCGGTTCGATTAATTATTTTACGCAACACGAAGCTGGAATGAACACCACTGACGCCAGGTATACGAGTTAACTTCCCTAATAAAAATGCCTGATAGGCATCCATGTCACTCACCAAGACCTCGACCATATAGTCGGCAGATTGCCCTGTTATCAACATACAAGACAAAACTTCTGGGCAACCCTGCAAGGTCTCTTCGAAGGCTTCAAAACGATCTGGCGTGTGCCTATCCATACTCACCTGAACCAAAGCTGTGAGCTTCAAACCTAACATGTCTCGATTCAACAAAGTCACGGTTTTCAATAATAAACCACTATCTTCTAGATGCTTCACACGACGTGCACAAGGAGAAGCTGACAAGCCGACTTTTTCGGCCAACTCTAAATTACTTATTTTCCCATTCGTTTGAAGATGAGACAGGATTTTACGATCTAAACGATCAAGTTTCATCATTATCAACAGCCTTTAAGACAATCATCAACAACATATGTCTAATTAATAGCATTAAAATTCATATTTTGTAATATTATTAGTTTATTTCACCATTTAAATTGTATTTATCCATGTATTTTGATGATTAACACCCAAGCATCTCACTTACACTTAATTTAAGTTATATATGTCATTCCCGCGCATATATGTCATTCCCGGGAATCCATGGAATGTTGCAGACCTATAAACAATAGATCCCCGCCTACGCGGGAATGACGAGCCTTTTAAATACGAATAGACAGGACTTGATGATGAAAAATGAAAGCAGCCAATCAACTAGATTCGATCATAAAAAATATCGCGCATTTGAAGCTATTCGTTTAAGCAACAGAACCTGGCCAGACCAAGTCATTACCGAAGCACCAAAATGGTGTAGTGTTGATTTGCGAGATGGCAACCAAGCCTTAATCGAACCAATGAATGTTGAGCAGAAAAAAACGCTGTTCGCCTTGTTGGTTAAATTAGGCTTTAAAGAAATTGAAGTCGGTTTTCCTTCTGCATCGCAACCCGACTTTGATTTTGTTCGTTGGTTGATCGAAGCAAAACAAGTGCCCGAAGATGTAACTTTGCAGGTGCTAACCCAAGCTCGCCCTGAATTGATCGAACGAACCTTTGAGTCTTTGAAAGGAGCTAGACGCGCCATTGTCCACGTTTATAACTCCACCTCAAAAGTGCAGCGTGAGCAGGTTTTCAAACTAAGCAAACAAGGCATTATTGATATTGCAGTGAATGGCGCGAAAACAGTTCAGTACTATGCGAAACAACAGCCCGAAACTGAATGGGTATTTCAGTATTCACCTGAAAGCTTTACCGGTACAGAGTTGGATTTCGCGATTGACGTCGTCGATGCTGTGACCAATGTATGGCAACCGACGAAAGACAAGCCAGCCATTATCAACTTGCCCGCAACGGTTGAAGTTGCCACGCCGAATATTTTTGCCGATCAGATCGAATACTTCTGCCAGCATGTTGCACGACGTGATGCGATCATAATTAGTGTGCACACCCATAATGACCGAGGTTGTGGCGTTGCTGCTGCCGAGTTAGCGATGATGGCTGGCGCTCAACGTGTCGAAGGCACCTTGATGGGCAATGGCGAACGCACCGGCAATATGGACATTGTCACCATGGCGATGAATATGTATAGCCAAGGTATCGACCCTGAATTGAATTTAAGCAATATGGATGAAATTGTTCGTACTGTGAAAATCTGTACACAACTACCCGTTCATCCACGCCATCCTTATGCCGGTGAACTGGTATTTACGGCCTTTTCTGGTAGTCACCAGGATGCGATTAAAAAGTGTTTGGCTCTACGCGAAGATAACAGCGATGAAGTCTTTTCATCTCAAATTTGGGATGTTGCTTATTTGCCGATTGACCCTCGCGATTTAGGCCGAAGCTATCAAGAAGTTATTCGGGTTAACTCTCAGTCTGGCAAAGGTGGCGTTGCCTATAGTTTAGAGCGAGATTACGGTATTCAAGTGCCACGTTGGATGCAAATCGCCTTCAGCCCAGTCGTTCAAAAAATGGCCGAAGAACAAGGTGGAGAGATTAGCCCGGTTGCCATTTATGAATGTTTCGAAAAGCAGTATATGCAGCATGAAACACCGGCTGAAATGTCTAGCTATACCTTAACGCGCAATACCCACGATGAAATTCAAGCCCAGCTAATGATCGATGGTGAATACTTTAAGGTTCAAGGCAAAGGCCAAGGTGCATTGGCTGCTTTTGCTGATGCAATGAGTAAGCATTTCGCTTATAAAATGGATATCCAAGCCTACAGCGAACATGCTTTAGAAACGGGTAGTGAATCGAAAGCGATTGCTTACATTCACGTTTTGATAAACGATCAAGCGTTTATGGCCAGCGCCATTCATGAAGATATTTTGAGTGCAAGTTTGAATGCTTTGCTTAAAGCGGGGAATCAGTTTATAAGCTCGGAAAAACTTGTAGATAAAACCTCGATTATTGCTTAATTAAATTAGCCATGTCCATATGACTTGGGCATGGCTAAATGCCACTCGTTTAGAAATAATATTTCAATCTCATATCAAAGCGCTCCTGATTTAAATCACTTTTCCGAACAATTAGTTAGAATTTACTCACCATGGACGATGGTGGTATTTTGCAACCATAAGCCTAATAAGATTGAATTAACTTGATGATCTATATGGTGTACTTTTGTGATACCACCATTTTTCATAGCAGTGTCTACACTTGAGTCACCAAACGCTACTAAACCTGCAACTGCTGATGCGCTAGATGAGCCTGTTTTAGTGCTTTTGGCATCTTTATCTATAGCGACAGTCAAGTTTTGAGCAGGACTCTTAACATTAGTTACAATAATTCCAGCAGGAGTTGGGCCACCCGGAAATAAGTTTGTAGCACAACCCGATAGAAATACTGCTGTAAAAATTACAACGAAACCTAGTAATTTTGACTTTATGATAGTTAACATTATTCTTCCTTAATTTTAATATGAGTACATTTTTTAGATTAGAGTAAATTTGAAGAAGTTTTCTGGTAGAAACCTTCTTGTTTTATTCACCTAACATCAGCTTTTAAGCTATATTTATTCACTTTAAGAAGTACTTAAATTTCTTTCCAAAGCGCCGAAACTATAAACTAAAAAAATTTTAATTTCGATCATAAATCACCACAAGATTGGGCTTTGAGCCTTCATTTAAATACCTAGCTAGACCTGACTCACAATTAGAAGAATTCTTTATCCCCACTTATTAAGTATGCAATCAAAATTATAGACATTTCCTATTTTTAAAAGTCTTAATATTGCCTTAATAGATCCGAGTTAGGTTCTAGATTACAATGCTTAAAAGTTTTAAAAAAAACAATTTGTGTTTACATAGCTCATTGACTTTCAATTCCATTATTGGCGATTTCTATCATGAAAAATAAGTTTTCATACTCTCGAAAATCTCAGATTTTTATACAGTGTTTACTTTTGCTATTCACTTTACTTTGCTCCCATACCTTTGCTTCAGATAAAAAAGGGACGACAGAAACGATTGGCGATATTCTTCAATTTGGCTTACCTGCCATTGCCTATTCAAGCACCTTTTTAAATGATGATAGAGAAGGAAGAAATGAGTTCTATTGGTCATTTTTCACCAATGTCATTGCCACCCAAGTACTTAAGAATACGGTGCATAAAAATCGCCCAGATGATTCTGATAATGATGCTTTCCCTTCTGGGCACACATCGATGGCCTTTCAAGCAGCAGGTTTCCTTCATCAGCGTTATGGCCTTATCTATGGCATTCCCGCTTATTTGGCAGCGACCTATGTCGGCTGGGGCCGGGAAAAAATAAATGAGCATGACACAGTAGATGTACTCGCTGGCGCTGCAATAGGTTTAGCCAGTAGTTATTTCCTAACGACTCCCTACGAAAACCTGCAAGTCGCACCGGTCATTGATAAAGATAAGCTGGGTATGACAGTTAGCTACCGCTGGTAACTTTCATATTTTGAGTGCAGAGCCTACTCATGTATTTAGATAGTAAGCCAAAAAGGCTTACTATCTCCTTCAGATTGTTACGTCGTTTTACGTCTTGGTAATCTACTTTATATTTATTCCCTGTTATCATGCCGCAGCTGTTATGCATTCACGCATACTTATTTTCAGCATTTCATTACAGGGAACTATTCACATGAAAAAAACACTATTGGCTACAGCGATTCTTTTATCCAGCGCAAGCTATGCACATGCAGGCTTTTTTGATTTCTTATTTGGTAGTGATGAAGCCGCTCCAGTAGCCGAAGCTCCAGCAAAAGTAGCGCCAAAAGTCACGGCACCAGTCGCTCAAGCTGCACCGACAGAAAGCTCTATGATGGATACCGCAACTGACGTGGCTATGGGTTTATTGCCTATGTTAACGAGCCAGCTAGGTGTAACAGAAACTCAAGCAGAAGGCGGTATGGGTTCGCTTCTTCAAGTTGCTCAAGGTGCTTTATCTTCTGATGAGTTTGGTCAATTAAGCCAGGGCATTCCTGGAATAGATACACTTTTAGCGGCTGCACCTGCATTGGGCTCTAAAAGTGCTGGCGGTAATGCCTTAACTGGAATGCTATCAAATGCTGGTGGTTTGGCTGCTGGTTTAGGCGCTATGGGTAAGTTGACTGAACAGTTTGAAGCTTTAGGTTTAAGTTCAGATATGATTATGCAATTTGCTAACCTTGCAATCGGCTACTTCTCTTCAAGTGATGCGCCAGAAGGTGCAAGCAACACAGGCAATTTATTACAAACTGGTTTAAGCGCTATTCTTGGCCAAAAGTAATTAGTTTTAAGCAATAGAGTTTTAAACATGAATCAAGCTCTCCCAAATACGCCTCTCTCATCTCAAGATGATGAAGCGAAAACCCATGCATTAATTGCTTACGCTTTAATGTTAACCGGCCTTTTAACCGTGGTATTTTGGTTAGTTGGCGGCATTTGGGCAATGGTAAAGAAGTCGGATATTGAAGGTAGCCGTTTTTCGGATCACTACGATAATTTGATTTCTACTTTTTGGTGGTGCATTTTTTGGGCTGTTTTAGGCGGCATACTCAGCTTTATTATTGTTGGTTATTTTATGCTCGGTATTTTGTGGTTGTGGGCCTTATATAGATTAATTAAAGGCCTTGCCAAATTAACCTCTAATAGACCCTACGAATCGTAAATTAGCCTGATTGAAGTTTCAATATAGATTATAAAAAGCCCGAATAAGTTAACTTGTTCGGGCTTTTAATTGTCAGTCACTTAATTAAGCAATGCTCTCTAATATCTCTTTCAATTTATCTATTTCAACCGGTTTAGAAAGAAAACCATCCATGCCTGAATCTAAACAGGCTTTCTTATCTTCTTCAAAAGCATTTGCTGTGACTGCTATAATAGCTTTCTTATAAGCCAAGCCCCTTATTAATTGGCTCGCTTCCAAACCATCCATTTTGGGCATTCGAATATCCATCAAAATCACATCAAATTGATTACCTTGTTTAATCAGTTCAACAGCCTCTTCTCCATCATGCTCTTCTTGTATATTCTTAACACCCAACTCTTCCAAAAGGGCTTTTAGGATAATACAGTTCATTGCGACATCATCTACGATCAATATACTGAGAGATGAAAGGTCATGCTCAATTGGGGTTTGCCTCTGCTGAGAAATATTAAATTCATCAATTTGATCTGAAGATACAAGGTCAAAAGGTAGCTTAACCGTAAACGTACTGCCTTTGCCTTCAATACTCTCTAAACTGATGATACCGGCCATTCTGTCTACTATGCGTTGAATAATGGCTAAACCTAAACCTGTACCCTCAACTTGCTGATTCTTATTTTTTCGAATCTGAATAAAATCATGAAAAAGGGTTTTTGCATCTTCATCAGAAATTCCAACGCCAGTATCTGAGACAACTATTTTTATACTTTTATCTGAGTCACGAGCAACGCTAAGCTTAATACAGCCAACTTCTGTAAATTTCACTGCATTTGAAACCAGATTCAAAATAATCTGAGAAATACGATTCTGATCGGCTTTAATGATTATTGGCTCATCAACACCTTCTATAATAAATTCAACACTTGGTTTTACCTTCGACTCCATCATCCGATGGATTCTTTTTATCTGAGAAGAAATATCATATACCTCGTCATTTAACGAGATGCCATAGGTATCAAATTTACTTAAATCCAACACATCATTAATGATTGAGATCAGCAGCTGACCTGCTGAATAAATATCATTTATCCGGCCTTTCGTTTTATCTTCCAGCTTATCTCTCGAAAGCAATTCGGCATTACCAAGTATTGAATTTAGGGGAGTTCTTAACTCATGACTCATTGTTGCCAAGAACATCGATTTATTTTTAGCCGCCTGCTGAGCAACATCTCTCGCTTCTTCTAATTTTTTGGCGATACGTTTACGTGATTCAATCTCTAATGATAATTCCTTTTCTTTTAGTGTAGTCATTCTTGATAGTGCAAACACCGAAAAACTGACGATCAATATAACGGTAATAGAAATAACAAATTCTACATTGAGTAATTTAGCTTGAGGTGTAATTGGTGGGGGCAATAAATTTAATTTCAGTAAAAAGAAATTTAGACTCATTGCTATCATTGAAACAACTGTAATTTTTAAAGCTGCCCTGCCGCCTAACAACATGACAGTAATTGTAGGAGGTAATATCCATAAAATTGAGTAAGCCCCTTTGAAAGATTGATTATTGTAGTCAATGAACATAATGGTAATGGCTAATAGAGACACAACAAACCAAGCTGCATCGACGGTTCTTTTTTTAAGCCACATGAACCATATTGCAATAGGCTGAAGCGATATTAAGGTAATGGTGATTAAACGTCTGATCGGAAGAGATTCATCAACCACAATGATGAGAGTCATACTAACAATTGAAATAGAAAAAAGAATTCCAATCATTATAATGAGAGTTCTGGCTTTAAAGCGCTCAGAAACATCCAACAGGATATTAGCCGGAATCAATTTATCCAAATGCTTAAATGTTGAATTATGCTGACCAAGCAATGATAGTGCTTGTTGTTTTTGTCTCAAAGAAATCGCCTTTTATATTATTAATCAAATTACTGATTAAACATTAAGCTTATGCGAAATTTCTTATCTTGCCATGTTATTACTGAAGGGAAAAGGAGGAGTGTGTCTGTATTCTTCTTTGAATAGTTAAAACAAAACCGAACATCGTTATGCTCGATTTTGTTGAAATGGTATTACTGCATTAACGGTGATTCTGACACGTTAAAGTTAAAGCCATCTATATTCGCTTGTGAAATCAAGGTATGAATATATTGAGCAATCGCTTTACGTCT
>TARA_R110001592_G_scaffold151913_2_pt1 | contig 12476 bp, 7 predicted proteins | sample TARA_R110001592 | Tara Oceans TARA_R110001592 (sample SAMEA4398387) | marine metagenome | biome: Polar Biome; feature: [SRF] surface water layer (ENVO:00010504); material: water (ENVO:00002006), including particulate matter (ENVO:01000060) such as... | depth 5 m
CACATTAGTAGATAATAGCAATGGTATAGAAATAGGTTTTAGTAATAATGGTAATTATTCAAAAAGTGTAGAAAACATTACGATTGCTAATAATTTAATAACTGGTAAATTAAATTCTTTAGTTGCTATAAAAGACAATAATGACCAAGGTAGTAAAATAAGCTGGAAAAATAATTTAATTTATCCTACAGAAACTGCAACAGTTATAACTGGTAATACTTCAACTAATTTTACATCAGCAATGGTTGTAAATGAAAACCCTAATTTAACTTTTGATAGTGTTGAAAATATTTGGAGGTCAACAAATACCACTCCAAATTATACAAATGCAGTGACCACAGAAAATATAAATGAAGATATAGAAGGGCAATCAAGAGCAATTTCTAGCAATCCTGGAGCAGATCATTTTAGTACAGAATCTATAAGATATCACTACTTAAAACCTGCTGATGTTGGGCCAAATGCTTATGAAACTGATGATGATTCAGAAAGTTTATATCTTTCTACAATTTCTAATTTTGATGCTGCAGAAGGTACGCAAACAATTACTGTTACTGCAAATGTAGATTGGGCTGTTTCTGCAGATAGTTCATGGATTACTGTATCACCAAGTGCTGGTTCTAATAGTGGTTCTTTTGATGTTACTGTTTCTGCAAATGCAACATTTACAGAACGTACAGGAAATATTACAATTGCTGGTGGAGATTTATCAAGATTTCTAAGCATAACACAAGCAGGAGCAGATCCTAAATCGAACTTGCTTCTTATAAATGATAAATCTGCAAATGATAATGTTGTTGTAAATTATGTTTTTCACGAAGAAGTAACAGATACAAAAAACAATGTTAAAGAGAATAGTTTAGATAAAAATTTTGGTACTCAATGGTCTGGAAATGGTGTTGGTGGTGAAATTATTTATGATTTAGGTGGTGCATTTAATTTACAGTTAGTAGATTTTGCTTCAACAAATGGCAAAACATACGCATTACAAATTTGGGTATCTACAACAGGAACTGCAACTGAAGATTTTCAAAATGCTTTTCCGGGTGAAGGAAATTTAACAAGTAATTCTAACGGAAGTTTTAAAAGTTTTATGCTTCCAACAGTAGCAACAGGAGCAAAATATGTGAAAATTATTGGCTATGGTCAACCTTCTGGAAGTACTTGGAATACAATTACAGAAATAGAATTTTATAAAACAGCACCTTTATCTGTAAATAATACAGATTTAGCTGATGAAATTACAATGTATCCAAATCCTACAAACAGTCAATTAAACATTAAAATAGGAAATAGAACTATTTCTAAAATTCAATTGTTTAATGTAAACGGAAGAATGGTTATAGAAACTAAAATAGCCAATCAAAAATCAGAAATAAACATGGATCTTTCTAAACTTGTAAAAGGTGCATATTTTGTAGTAATTTCTGATAATAACAATTCTAAAACATCAAAAACAGTACTAATTAAATAATTATCTAAGGCTACAAAAAGGATTATAAAAAACAATTTCTGGTTGCATAAAATTACGCTTGTGTAATTTAACATCCAAAAAAATAAATTTAATGTTAAGTTTTGTAAATTTACTTTTCAAATTCAGCAAATCTTACCATGGAAAAACAAATTTTTAAAATCCTTATTGTAGCCTTTTCTTTTACTTTTTTTATCGGCTGTAATCCAAAATCAAAAAAGGAAGAAAAAAAAGACACGTATGTAATTGATAACTACACTAAAAAAGAAGTTGATATTACAATGAGAGACGGAGTTAAACTCCACACAACAATCTACTCTCCAAAAAACAAAAGCACAACATTTCCTATTTTAATGCAAAGAACTCCTTATAGTTCTGCGCCTTATGGAGAAGGAAAAATGAAAACCAAAATTAGCCCGAATGTTCATTTAATGAAAGAAGGCAATATTGTGGTGTATCAAGATGTTCGTGGTCGTTGGATGAGCGAAGGCGTTTATGATAATATGCGTGCTTATATCCCAAATAAAAAAGAAAATCAGTCTGATGAAGTTTCTGATACCTATGATACGATTGACTGGTTGGTAAAAAACGTAGAAAACAATAATGGAAATGTTGGTACTTGGGGAATTTCCTATCCTGGGCATTACGCAACAATTTCTGCAATTGATGCGCATCCTGCTTTAAAAGCAGTTTCTCCGCAAGCCTGTATTGGCGATTTTTTCTTTGATGATTTTCATCATAATGGTGCTTTTTTATTGAGTTATTTTAGAGCTATTCCTTTATTCGGAACCTACAAAGACACGCCAACGGATTCCGCTTGGTATTCTTTACCAGAAATGAAAACGCAAGATCAATATCAATTTTTCTTAGACAAAGGTCCTTTAAAAAACTTAAATAAATATTTTCAATACGATAAATTAGATGTAAAAACAGCCGAAAATAAAGATAGAATTGATGATTTTTTCTGGAAAGAAATTATTGAACATCCTAATTACGATTCAGTTTGGCAAAGCAAAGGAATTATACAACATATGGATAAAGTACCTAGCTCTGTAGCTACCATGATTGTTGGTGGTTTCTTTGATGCAGAAGATTTATATGGCCCTTTAGAAACGTATAAAGGCATAGAAAAAAACGGAAAAGAAAATTATAATACACTCGTTTTTGGACCTTGGGATCACGGAAAATGGGCAAGTTCTGCTGTAAGAAATGATGTTGGTAATTATTATTTTGGAGATTCTATTTCATTAAAGTTTCAGAAAGAAATTGAAACGAAGTTTTTTAATCATTTCTTAAAAGGAAAAGGTGATAAAAACTCGGGTTTACCAGAAGCGTATGTTTTCGATTCTGGAAAAAAAGAATGGAAAAGTTATGATGCTTGGCCACCTAAAAACACGGTAAAACAAGATTGGTTTTTATCAGAAAATCAAGAATTAACAGCAGCTAAAAAATCAACATCAGAAATAAAATTTATTAGTGACCTTAAAAGACCTGTTCCGTATTCTGAAGATATTAAAACTGTTTTTACGCCAAGAAAATACATGACCGATGATCAACGTTTTGCGGCAAGAAGACCCGATGTATTGGTTTTTGAAACGGATATTTTAACAGAAGATTTCACCTTAGCGGGAGATATTTTAGCAAAATTAAAAGTAGCAACCACGGGAACTGATGCTGATTGGATTGTAAAAGTAGTTGATGTTCATCCTTCGGATGCAGCAGAAAATAATGATAAAATGCAAGACCATTTAAAAATGAGTAATTATCATTTAATGGTTCGTAGCGAAGTAATGCGTGGTCGTTTTAGAAATAGTTTTGAACACCCAGAACCATTTACCCCCAATAAAAAAACGGATGTAAATATTAAATTGCAAGATGTTTTTCACACGTTTAAAAAAGGTCATAAAGTGCAGATTCAGGTGCAAAGTACTTGGTTTCCTTTAATCGATTTAAATCCGCAGACCTATGTAGATAATATTTACAAAGCAGACGAAAAAGACTTTAAAACGCAAACGCATACCGTTTTCACAGATTCTAGCATTGAATTCTCAGTATTAAAATAACTCAACAAATTTTAACATGAAAAATAACATCAAAATTCAATTTATCATTTTATTTCTTATTGTTTTTTCAATAAAAGCACAAGAAAAAGCTGTGCCCGTTTTTAAAGATGGGGAAGCTCAAATTGTAGAAGCTTTTAATAATCCTGATAAATGGATTCGCAGTGATTTATGGGTAGAAACTACATTTGACTCAGACGGAGACGGAAAATTAGACAGAATGCATGTAGATGTAACCAGACCAGAACAAACAGAAACTGAAGGTTTAAAATTACCGGTAGTTTATGAATCTAGCCCGTATTACGCAGGAACAGCTGGAGATGCACCAGGTTTATTTTGGGAGGTAAAACACGAAATTGGCGCAAAAGAAAAGCCAAGAACGCATGTAGAAGTACAAAGAAGAGGCGAACGCCCAATTATCTCAAATTCTCAAGTAAATACTTGGCTTCCTTTAGGATATATTGTAGTGCATTCCTCATCTCCAGGAACAGGTTTATCAGACGGAGCGCCAACAGTTGGCGGCGATAATGAATCATTAGCGCCAAAGGCAGTTATAGACTGGTTAAACGGTCGTGCAAAAGGATTTACTTCTAGAGAAGGGACTGAAACTGTAACCGCATTTTGGTCTACGGGAAAAGTAGGAATGACAGGAACTTCTTACAATGGCACAATTCCTTTAGCAGCAGCAACAACGGGCGTTGAAGGTTTAGAAGCAATTATTCCTGTAGCGCCAAATACGTCTTATTATCATTATTATCGTTCTAACGGATTGGTGCGTTCTCCTGGAGGTTATTTAGGCGAAGATATTGATGTTTTATACGATTTTATCCATAGTGGAAAAGAAGAAAATAGAGCCAGAAATAACAAAGTTGTTCGTGATACTGAAATGGCAAATGGCATGGATAGAATGACTGGCGATTATAATGATTTTTGGGCTGGACGTGATTATTTGAATGATATGAAACCGATGAAAGCCGCATTGTTAATGTCTCACGGTTTTAATGATTGGAATGTGATGCCAGAACACAGTTATCGAATTTATAAGAAAGCTTCAGAAATGGGCTTGCCTACTCAGATTTATTATCATCAAAATGGACACGGAGGACCACCACCAATGAAAATGATGAATCGTTGGTTTACACGTTATTTACATGGTGTAAAAAATGATGTAGAAAACGATGCCAAAGCTTGGATAGTTAGAGAAGATGACAAAAGAGAAGAACCAACGGCGTATGCAGAATATCCTAATCCTGAGGCAAGTCCCGTTACATTTTATCTAGAAGCCGGCGCTCAAGAAGCAGGAAATTTATCTACTGATAGCTCAAAATCCAAAGGAAAAGAAACTTTGGTAGATAATTATTCATTTTCATCAGAAATGTTAGCGCAAGCAGCTTATACAAATCATCGCTTACTTTATGTAACTCCGGTTTTAAAAGAAGATATTCATATTTCTGGTTTGGCTTCAATTACTATAAAAGCTTCGAGCTCTAAAGCTGCGGTAAACTTATCTGTATATTTAGTTTCTTTGCCTTGGAATACTGGCAGAAATTCTAAAATTACCGATAATATAATAACTCGTGGTTGGGCAGATTTACAAAATCATACATCAATTTCTAAAAGCGCTCCTTTAAAACCTGGGAAATTTTACGAAATGACATTTGACTTACAACCTGATGATCAGATTATTAAAAAAGGACAACAAATTGGTTTGATGATTTTTTCTAGTGATAATAATTACACGTTATTACCAAAACCAGGAACTGAATTAACGATTGATTTACAAGAAACAAAAATAACAATACCTATTGTTGGTGGCGAAAATGCTTTTAAAAAATCTGTTAATAATGTAGAAAAGATATTTGATTAGCGTTTAGCAAATAACTATTAAAAGTCTAATTTTGCAAAATGTTTAAACCAAAAATAGAACTAGAAAAAGACGATTATTATCTTAATGAACAAGGTTATAGAGTTTTTACTGAAAAATATCACTTAAAAAGAGGGTATTGTTGCAAAAATGGTTGTAAACATTGCCCTTTTGGATATGATAAAAAAACAGATAGTTTTAAATAAAAAAGTGACTTTTTAATCAAAAAGGGTTCAAATAAAGAGAGTCTAAATTTAGATACATGATCAAAAGAATTTTAGTTTTAGTGTTTGCTATTCAGTTTGTAGGTTGTGCAGAGTTGCAAAATGTTATTAATCAATTACCAAATGGTGTTTTATCTCAAGAACAAATTGGCAACGGTTTAAAACAAGCTTTAGATAACGGCATAAATAATCAGGTTTCTAAACTAACATCACAAGATGGGTTTTATAAAAATGATTTAGTTAAAATTTTGCTACCAGAAGAGTTACAAGTTGTAGACAATGCTTTGCGTAAAATTGGTTTAAGCAATTTAGCAGATGAAGGAATTAAAGTTTTAAACAGAGCTGCAGAAGATGCTGTAAAAACAGCCACTCCTATTTTTGTAAATGCGGTTAAAGAAATTACTTTTAATGATGCTAAAAATATTTTATTAGGCGAAGAAAATGCAGCAACTAGTTATTTACAAACTAAAACTTCAGAAAGTTTGTATAGTAGTTTTAGCCCCGTTATAAATGATTCTTTCTCTAAAGTTGGAGCAGATAAAATTTGGGCCAACTTAATTTCTAAATACAATTCTATTCCGTTTGTAGCTAAAGTAAATCCAGATTTAACTAGTTATGTTACAAACCAGGCCTTAAAAGGTGTTTTTACGATGATTGAAGTTGAAGAGAAAGGCATCCGGGAAAAAGTAAGTTTACGAACCACTACTTTATTAAAACAAGTATTTGCATTACAAGATAATAAATAAACCATTGATTTTAAGGTTCTGTATGGTTTTTGTATAGGTTCGTTTTCATAAAAAAGGGTTAGTGTGAACGTATCTTTGTGAATTAACCTTATTCATAAAAGATGCAACATTTATTTACACTACTGGCAATTACTTTTTTTACCTCCATTTTTTCTCAACAAAATGTTGCTGATGATTTTGAAGGAAATGGTACAATTACAACTTGGACTGGTGATAATTGCGGAATGAATAAGGCTTTTTTAAATCCTTTTAAAATAGGAATAAATAATTCTAATACGGTTTTAAAATATACAGATGAAGGAGGCCAATATGCAAATATCCGTTTTGATATTCCTGTAAATTTTGACTTATCAACCAACAATACTTTTTCTTTAAATATATATATACCATCTATTAGTATTACAGGTACTGAAAAAAATCAAATTTCACTAAAATTACAGAATTCAAAAATCACGAATGCTTGGTCTACACAATCAGAAATTATTAAAACGATTGTTTTAGATCAATGGCAAACCATCTCTTTTGATTTTGCAAATGACAACTTTAAAAATTTCAACGAAAACTCAGGAAATCCTATTAATAGAAAAGATTTTAATAGAGTTTTAATTCAGATTAATGATGAAAATAATACGAGTAAAGTTACTGCGTACATTGATGATTTTTTATATGATGGAACAATACCTGAGAGTAACAATTCTGGCACAGATCCTGTTTTTGATAATTTGGTTTGGTCTGATGAATTTAATGGAACTGGTAACTTAAATACCGCAAATTGGTTTAAACAAATAATACCGATAGTAGGTGATAGTTGGGCTAATGGTGAAATTCAGCATTACACAGACAGAACAGATAACTCATTTGTTAGTAATGGAACTCTTAAAATTTTAGCAAAAAAAGAAACCTATTCAAAAAACGGAGTTACTAAAAATTATACATCCGCAAGGTTAAACTCTAAATTTGCTTTTACCTATGGTAAAGTAGAAATTAAAGCAAAAATGCCTTTTGGAGTTGGTACGTTTCCTGCACTTTGGATGTTAGGTCAAAACATTACTGAAAATGGCGGATATTGGGCTGAAACATATGGAACTACAGGCTGGCCAGATTGTGGAGAAGTAGATATTATTGAGCACTGGGGAGCTAATCAAGACTATGTGGCAAGTGCTTTACACAATAGATCTAGTTTTGCAAATACAGTAAATAAAGGCGGGCGAAAAATTCAAAATGCTTCAACAGAATTTCATATTTATACCTTAGAATGGAGTGCTACTAAAATGGTTTTTAGTGTTGATGGCATTGTACATTACACTTATAATCCAGAAAATAAGAATATTCAAAATTGGCCTTATGATGCGCCGCAATATTTATTGTTTAATGTAGCTATTCTGCCAAACATTGCTGCAAATTTTACAGAAAGTGCTATGGAAATAGATTACGTGAGAGTCTATCAAGAATCTACAGCTTCTCTTTTTGAAATTGACAATTTAACAGACGTACTCGTTTTTCCTAATCCTGTGCAGAATAAATTAACCATTAAAATACCAAATATTGACGGTACTTCAAAGGCGATTCTATATAACATAGCAGGAAAAAAATTACATACTTTTAATCAAAAGTCCACTTTAGAAACACATGATATCTCTTTCTTAAAAACAGGAATTTATTTATTAAAACTTGAGATGAAATCAAATTCAAAGTTTTTTAAACTTATAAAAAACTAAAGATGAATTTATTACACCCATAAAAAGTTTGTTTTATTTTGAACTATTGGTTTTTTGAATGTGATTTTTCATTATATTTACTACAATAATTCCCCCAAAGAAAATAAACATGCAGAACCAGAATCAATTTAACAGCTTTAAAAAACACCTTAAAGAAAGGTATGATAATCTTGTAGAGAAATCTAATGATTACAGATTTGAAGACGAATCCATTAGTGATTTAGCTGCATTTAAAGCAATGAAATTGCTCAAAAAATTGAATCAAATAAGTTATTTAGATAGAAAGTTTACTTTGTAAGTTTTCATAACCTACAGAAGAATCTTAATAATTAGTTGATTTCAAATATTGTAGTGACTTTATATACCTTTTCATGTAAAATAATCCTACTTATCGAAGTTCTCTTATTTGACTCTAAACATCAAATCTTGGTGGTTAATTTCTTGTTCTTTTTACGTTGAAATAACGCATCCCAAAGAAATAAAAGGTTTCCATAATTTCAATTATTTACCTCATCTTCTTTATTTAAACCATTCTAAGCAAAATGATGCACTCTTAGAAAGTAATCCTATCCATAGTCTGCGCTAAAAAATGTGAAAATTTATATTTAGCTACATAAAGACTCTTATTGCGTCAAAATATGCTGAGAGAATAATTCTTAATTTTACAACTAAATATTACCTCTAAACTTTTAATATTCTTAAAAATCAAAAGAGCTGCAACGCAAATACCTGACTTTAAAGCATCAGAAAGAACTGCATTTCTTGATACAACCAGAACACCCACTTCCTCTGCGACCTGCTTTCGTTTTAATAATTTATAAAAAGTTTTATTTAAATTCGAAAACGACGCCACAAGAATTGAGTCCTATCGTCAAAAATTAAGAAAAATAAAACGTGCATACAATTTTAATTTCCAACATACTCCTTTTCGTTGTTAATATTAAAGAGTCATCAACCTAAAACTACCGAAAAAATTGCTTTTTATATTATTTTACATATAACATTTAGGCCTTTTTTATTGAATTTTAAAAATAAAAAATTTTCACTTAAAATGAAATTTATTATTAGCGAGCGAGAAATTTGAGTTAAAAATAATAATTTAAGTTTTTTAACTAGTAACTACTCCTATTCCTATCCAAAATCATAAGTATTAACACCGTAAAACAATGTTAAAATTATTTATTTTTAAACAAAATCAACACCCTTTTAGTTATTTTTTAAAAAAATATTTAATAATTTAACAATATATTAATTAAAATCATAATTTTTTACTTTCATCATTGCGAATATCAAATTTTATAAAAATAATCAAAGAAAAAGGATTTATTTAGCCACATAATAATTCAAATCAAATATTTATGAAACAAATTTACAAAAAAGTACTGTTGTTTATGCTGCTCATAGGAAGCGCATTTACAATTAATGCACAAAAAATGTCTGTAACAGGTAAAGTGTCTGATAATTCAGCAACTTTGCCCGGAGTAAGTGTTTTAATTAAAGGCACAAAAACAGGAACAGAAACTGATTTTGATGGAAAGTATACTATTTCCGTAGAAAAAGGCGCTGTTTTAGTATTCCGTTATTTAGGTTATAAAACTATTGAAAAGACAGTTGGAAACTCTGCTATAATAAATATTACCTTATCCGAAGATAGTAGTGTTTTAGAAGAAGTAATAGTAATTGCTTACGGTACCTCAACTCTAGAGGCATTCACGGGGTCTGCAAGTGTAATAGGTGCTAAAGATTTAGCCCTAAGAAATGTAACTTCGCCAATTGCAGCATTGGAAGGTAAAGCTACGGGTGTTCAATTTACATCAGCGTCAGGACAACCAGGTTCTTCACCAGGAATCGTTATTCGTGGTGTAGGTACTCTTAACGGAAGCTCAGATCCACTTTACATTGTTGATGGCATGCAATATGAGGGTGCTTTAAACACTATTAATCAAGAAGATATTGCTTCTTTTACAATTCTTAAGGATGCAGCATCAACTTCTTTATATGGTGCTAGAGCAGCAAATGGAGTTGTTTTAATTACCACTAAAAGTGGTACTAAAGGAGACATAAAAGCATCCTTTTCTTACCAAACAGGTATTGTAAACCAAGGAATCCCTTTTTATGATGAAGTTACTCCTGGACAATATTACGAAACGATGTGGGAGGCTTTAAAAAACTCAACCGCAGGTGCTGGAGATCCTGCTTTTGCTTCCGCAAACATTTACAATAGTTTAGGATATAATCCTTTTAATGTCCCAAATGATAAAATTGTAGGTGTAGACGGTAAATTAAACCCTAACGCTAAAGTAATTTATAAAAGTTTAAGCTGGTATGATGAATTAGAACGCACTGGTATTAGAAATAATTACAATATTAATGTTTCTGGTGGTGGTGAAAAACATAAAGTATTTTTCTCTGCGTCGTATTTAGATGAAGAAGGGTATGTTGTTACAACTGGGTTTGATCGTTTAACAACTCGTGTAAATGCAGATTTTGAAGTGAACGATAGAATATCTATGGGCGGTAGTGCCAATATAACAATAGCAGAATCAACAGGACCTACTTCTGCAGGTGCTGCTAGTATTGTGAATCCATTTGCTTTCGCTAAAAATATAGGTTCAATTTACCCTGTTTATGTAAACGACTTAGATGGTAACTTAGTCCTTGATGCCGCTGGGAATCCTGTTTTTGATAATGGAGAAGGATTTTCTCAGTTTAATATTGGATCAAGACCAACAAACCAAGGACGTCATGGTCTTCAAGAATTGCTATTAAACGACGAACGCACTAGAAATAATACTTATGGTTTTAGATATTATGCAGACTTCAAATTAGCAGAAGGTCTTAACTTTAGAGTTAATTATGGTAGAGACATCAATGAACTATTGAGCAAAGAGTATGAAAATAATATTATTGGTGATGCACAACCAACAGGCAGATATAGTGAAAGAAGATCTAGAAGAGAAGTAAGAAACTTTAATCAAATTTTAAATTATTCTAAGAGCTTTAAAGATATACATAATTTAGACATTACGGCGGGCCATGAAAGTTATGAGCGAATTTTTTCTACTATGAACGGAAGGTCAATTGAACAAACTGCTGAAGGTATTTATGAGTTTGACAACTTTGCAACTCCAAATGGTTTAGGTGGTTCAACTTCAAGTAAATCAATTGAAGGATATTTTTTACGAGCAAATTATAACTTTGATAATAAATATTACATTAGTGCTTCAGCAAGAAGAGATGCTTCATCTGTTTTTAGTGCTGGTTCAAGGTGGGGTAATTTCTACTCTGTAGGTGCGTCTTGGCGTATAGACCAAGAAAACTTTATGAAAAAAGTTTCATTTGTTGATAACTTAAAGCTTAGAGCGTCTATTGGTGAAATAGGTAGTGATTTCTTAGGAGACGAATTCAAATCTCAACCTCGTTATGCTTTAACTTCTAATGCTGGTAAACCTGCAATAGTATGGACAGAAATTGGTAATGCTGGTTTACAATGGGAGACTGTTACAAACTGGGATGTAGCACTAGAATTTGGTTTGTTTAATAACCTGATAGATGGTTCTGTTGAATATTATAAAAGAAACTCGTCTGATTTATTATATGATTTACCAATAGCGCTTAGTAATGGATTAGATGCGTTTCCTGCAAACATAGCAGATATGTATAATGCAGGTTGGGAAGTTAGTTTAACCGGTCATTTAATCAAAAAAAACAATTTTAAATGGGACATCACTTTACAAGCATCAACATTTAAAAACGAAATTACAAGCTTACCAGATCCTTTTATAAATGGATCTAAAAGATGGGAAGTAGGCAGATCTAGGTTTGATTTCTTTTTATTACACACTGCAGGTGTTGATCCTACAACAGGAGATCAATTATTTAAGAAGTTTACAATAGATACGGATGGAAATAGTGTACCTGTTTTAGATACCAATGGCGTTCAAGAAACTACAAATGATTGGCAAGATACAGAAAGAGCTTATACAGGAGACAGTACGCTTCCAGACCTTTTAGGATCAATTGCAAACACCTTTAGTTATAAAGGTTTTGATTTAAACGTATTGGTAACCTATGGTGTAGGTGGTAAATTTTTAGATAATGGGTATTCAGCAATGATGCACAGTGGATCTTTTGGAAGATCATACAACCCAGATATTTTAAAAGCTTGGCGCCAGCCGGGTGACATTACAGATGTACCTAGGTTAGAAAGTGGAAATGCAGGTTTAGTGCTAACACAATCTACTAGATTTTTAACAGACGCATCTTTCTGGGCATTAAAGAATATTAATTTAGGGTACTCTTTTAACAGCACGTTAACAAAAAAACTTGCAGTTGACAACCTAAGGCTTTCTTTAACTGGTGAAAATTTATTTTTACAGAGTAAGAGAGATGG
>TARA_R110001592_G_scaffold203837_1_pt1 | contig 12476 bp, 4 predicted proteins | sample TARA_R110001592 | Tara Oceans TARA_R110001592 (sample SAMEA4398387) | marine metagenome | biome: Polar Biome; feature: [SRF] surface water layer (ENVO:00010504); material: water (ENVO:00002006), including particulate matter (ENVO:01000060) such as... | depth 5 m
ATTAAACTCTATGTAATTTTCTGCTGCATAATCTGACAGAAATCCTACACCAAATGTGCTAGCACCATAAACAGCACTACCAAGACCATTCGTTATAGCGTTTATAGCACCTGCAAAAGCACCACCTATATCACCTTTTTCTACACTTTCAAGTATACCTTTAGTTCTTTTTGTTTCGGCTTTTTCTTTTTCATACGCTTTCATTGATGAAAGTATTTCTTCAGTAGAAGATTCACTAGCACCAAACATTCCAGAATATAATGCTCTTGAAGCTATGTCAAAAGATTGACCAGCACCAGTTTCTAATCCGACTCTTCCCCCATAAAATTCACCTATATCACCAACCTGCTCAAACATGTTAGAAAATGAATTTTGTATAGACTGAAAAGTACTTAATTCTTTTTCTTGTTTCTGTTCTTCTTCTTCTTCTTTAGATATTGGTTTTAATGTTTGTGTTTGTTGGACATAACTACCCAGCCAATCTCCTTGAGTTGTAGGTTGAGGTTTTGATTCTCTTGATCTAGGTTGAGTTGCATTATCACTAGAATCTGTTAAATTTGATACGTATTCATCTAACCAATCTGACATAACTTTTTATCTTCTACTTGAGTCTACTTCATTTAACAACTGATTTATTCCTTGTGGTGTTGCAGGATAAATAGCTCCTTCATCTTGGAAATCTTGTTTTTCATTTTTATCAAACAACATAAATGAATTAGTTTCTTGATCATATTCAGTGTAATAACCAGAATACCTAAGAGCCTGCATGTTTAAGTTTCTTTGCAGTTCCGTACCTGCTGAAATAGACTTATCTTTATTTGCAAGATTACTAAGTAATAATGAATATTTTTCTGGGTTTGAAGATGCTAAAGAATTAAAAGCTTCTTTAGATGTTGGTTGTTTTGCTTTGACAGGGTTTTTAGCATTGTAACCTGTCTGAGATTGAGATATTAATGAAGTTCTATATTTAGATAATAAATCATTCTCTAATTGTGTTCTAGCTTCAAGTGATACCGCAGGGTCATCACTATCTATTCTTTCAAATATTTCTTCACTACCATCATAAAGCTCAACGTTTGCCACTAAGTTATCTAAAGCTAAAGATTTTATAGAATCAATACCACCCTTCTCCATAACCTTCCTTATTTGACTCATTTTTAAGTTAACACTAGCCTCACTAAGCATAACTCCATCATCGTGAGCTTTAACTAATTCTTGTTCTATATACATAGCTTCTTCTGAAGCTTTTAAAAATGGTTGATCTATATCATTTAAACTAAAAGATCCACCGTCTCCTGTTAAAAAAGACAAGTCTCCACTATCAGATATGGAAGCATCAAGTTTGTCAGTGTATACTGAAGCTATTAACCCTAAATTATCTGAGTTGTTGGCTAATGAATAATTTCCACTACTTATATCTCCTAAGTTTTCTTTCTTACCTTGACCAAAAGTATCCCATTGAGATTTTAAGTTAGCAATTGATTGCAAAGAACCATTCATTAAATCTGTTTGCTCCTGATATTCATCAGTACCTGCTTTCATATTTACTCTAGAAGCAACTGCATCACTGTAAATTTTCTTTTGCTTAAAAGAAAACTCAGATATTGCAGACCTATATTTTTCTGGTATTTTTTCTAAAGGAATATCTGGAGGATATTTGTCAATATAACTCTTAACTTCTTTTTGGATATTTTCATCTTTTATCCTCTTCATCTGCCGACCTTTTGCAATTTTTTGACCAAAATCAGCAAGACCAAGATTGTCTATTTCAGGAACAAAGTTTTGATATTCGTACGCTCTAGCTACGCTTTTTACTAAAGTTGGATCTATTGCCATATTCCTATTCTTTTAAATTCTACATCTAGTTTTGAATAATAAACTTCACTATAACCTTCGGAATTTTTAACAGTAAACTCTTTAGGTACTTCATCAGCCATTACCCCTTGAAAAACACCTTCTCCATATTTTTTATTTTTGTATTCAAAACTATATACATTATATCCTTTAGGTGATTTTTTAATTAATTTTATGTTTTTCTTTAATTTTCTATCTGAAACCATAGAAGACCCAAAAGCTGTTACATCCCCAAAAGCACTTACTGCATTTTGTTTTGCTTGTGCTCTAGCTTGGTCTGCCGAACCTTTTCTGTTTGCAGCAAAAGATAACTGTGTACCTATTTGATCTAGTTGCATTTGCTGCTGTTGTGCAGCACCTTGCGCTGAAAGTGCCTGACCTTCAAATCCCATAGTAGCACCAAATTGTTGATTAGATTGTGCTTGTTGTGCAGCAAGTATTTGATTTTGTTGTGATATATCAACTCCAGCCATTTGATTTGCGCTACCCATTTGAGCCGAAAGTATTTGATTTTGTGAAGCTTGATCAATTGCTCTTGCTTGATTCATTGAAGATTCACCTGCTATTGCTTGTTGTATATTTGCTCCTTGTTGTGCGGCTAATTGTCTGTTTGATGCTTCTTGCTGACCAATAGATGCAGATGCCGCTTGTAAGTTTTGACTTTGCTGACCTGCTAAACTTTGCGCTAAAGCCGCTATACCACTACTACCTGCAGCACCCCTCATACTACCTAAAGTATTTGCTAATCCTTGCTGTTGCTGTTGGGCTTGAAATTCTGCTTGTTGAGTATTTACTGTTAGATCTTCCGCAGTATTTTCCATTTGAGATGCAAAATTAGTAGCACCTACTGCAGTATTTTGCATACCTGCAGCAAAATTAGTTAAATTAGCTGCTGGGTTTGATAAACTTGATGCTGGTGAAGATAGATTAGCACCGGGATTTGTTAAGTTTGAATATGGATTAGTTATATCAAAACTTGAATAAGCTTTCATTTGTTGGTCAAACGCTGCGTTAGCGTTTCTCTGTTCTGCTCTTCTTTTTTTACCACCAGAAAGACCTGAAATTAATTTACCTGCAACACCTGCTCCTGCTACTATTGATGCTCCTACTATAAAACTCATATCTTTATATTTTATTTGTTAACAATTTTATATCTTCAGCTGTTACTAATGGATCGTTAAAATCTTTAGCAATAACTTGTTCTTCTATTTTAGCAACATCTGTTTCCTCTGTTGCATGTACCGTAATAAAAACACAATCAGTGTGCGCATATATAATTCTTTTAGTGCCGGGTTTTGTTATACCCTGATGTGGAGCTTTTAAATGTTTAATTCCATCTTCTGTCAATACTGACATTTCTCCCTTCATTAAAAAAAACGGGTGTTCTTTTTTATGTATTTTAGTTACTAATAACTCTCCTGCAGGATTAAATATTTCTCTTATATAACAACCATCAGCAAAACTATTTTTTACAGGATTTAATTTATGTAACTGTTCTTCATCCATCCAGATATTTTTATCATACCCTTCTTTTTCTAGTTCAGTAATCTTTTCTCTAAATTCATTTCTCTTCCTTATTTCCTGACCTATCTCCCAAGCCTCATCAAAATTAAAACTATGTTTTATATCTAACTCACCTGTTAATCTTAAAAATTGTTTTTTAGATTCTTCTTTAGTTAAAGGTTTTTCTTTTACTTGATTATCTATATCTTCTAACTTCATTCAATTAAATTATTACATATTTTATTTATGACTTACTACTTTCAGAAACATCTGAACCTATTTGATATAGTTCTATTTCATCTGTAGAGTTGTTCTTCATTTCTACTTCCGCATAGTAACCTACTAGCGAAGATAAGTTAGCTTTATTATCTTTTGCAAAAAAGTAAAACTTGTTTTCTAATCCAGATGTATTTGCCGATGCATCTATACTACAGGTTACAGTCGTATTCGTGTAAGCGGTTATGCTACCCACTTCTGTTGGTGCATCTGTCACACCATTTGTTATTGTAGAATAATATACTACATCACCTATCTGAATTGTGTTGTTTACTGGATTTACAAATGTTAGTACTAATGATGTTGCCATATTTTATAATTTATAGATAAGGATCTTTATCTTTAAAGCTAGGATCTGGAAAATCAACACCTACACCTCCCCCTGCTCTCACACCTATTCCTCCGTCTGTATTATTTGTGTTATCTTCAAAATTATTTTCTGCTCCATAACCGAATGTAGGGTGAAGTATACCTCCAACTTGAGATATTGTAACTTTAAAGTTTAAAGCTAATTTAATGTCATTTATAGTTAAATCTCTTGATGTTTGACAAGAAAAATCCCATTGAAAAACATTTTGTGTAGCAACTCCTTGAGTATAAAGGTGCTCTTTAATATCTGAGTTTTCATAAACACCAGCTGTATTACTTTCATTTCCAACACTAAAACTATCAAAAACATTGTTAGGTTTAGCTTCTATTTTTATTTTATAAAATCCACTGTAACTATCATCTTTGGGGAAGTTAAAGTTTAAAGTAAAATTAATTGTAGTGTTGTTCTCAGTTAAAACATTACTTGATGAGTTTGTATCTGGAATACCATTACCACTACTGTCAGTTCCTTTTCCTACGTAAATAGGTGTATCACCAAATCCCGGTAAACTAATTTTAGCTATAGGGTGTTTTGTTTTTAAGTTAACACTTCCACTAGCTAATGAATCACTAGAAATATTGGTTTTGATACTTGTTAAAGCATAAGTACTTGCTTCATCGTTATTATCTGATCCACTACTTGATACTAAAACTTTAACAAAATTATCAAATAAAAATTCGGAAGTTAAATTTTCAGTGCCAAATTTATTTACTTGAGAAGTTCCTGATACTGTGTAAGTATTACCATCATCTTCAAAAAACGTAAGTTCTTCACCTGCGTTTATATTTTTATTTCCAGATATTGTTAATGTCATATCCCCACTACTTGCATTAGTACTTATTGCTGTAACGGTTACATCTTCAGGAACACTAGGACTTGATACAACCATCCCTGTAGTAATTGTATTGTTTGCTTTTTCAAGAACAATTGAGGTTCCAGTGGTATTGTTTTTTGCAACAGCTATCGTGCTAACAACCTCATTATTAGAACTGTCAGTCATTAATCCATTTAGTTTTATAAAAGCTAAATTATAATTGTATGGAGCACTAAATGATATCTTATCTCCTTGTTGTATTGATTGAGATAAAATATTAAGATCTTTACTATCATGAGCTATAGTTAACTTGTTTAAATTAGACAAAGCAACAGGCTCTAATGATTTTAAATAAACACCATCAGGTAGACTAGGATTAGATGAGTTCTTTTTTTCATGAGTTTTAACAACCATACCCGTAGTTGAACTACCTGTAACAAGAGCACTTTGAGTTGTAGTTCCTACAAATTCTATAACAGCATTACACCCTGATCCGACATTTACAGCATCTGAAATACTTTTTACAGTTTTAATTATAGTAGCGTATTTAAAGTCTTCAGGAGAAGGTTGTTTTATTTCTCTTAATTTTTTACCACTATCTGCAGTAATAGCAAAAGAAAAATTTAGATCTTCACTTTGATCGTTCTTACCTGCATTTTTAGTTATAGATAATTCATTAGTATTCCCTAAATTAGCCTCTGAAGTAGTAAAATTTTCTGTTGCTTTAACTTTAAATGTAACATCCGCAAACTGAGAAACAGTTGCAGGATTACTACCTTTTATTGGTAAGGCTAAAGTAGTAGGAGATACAGGTACAACTTCATAATTAAAAATTTTACTATTTTCAGATTTATCGTATTTTCTAGAAAAAGTTCTTACACCGTTTGAGGGAATTATAAGTGTTGTAGGTTTTTCTATATTAGTAATGTCTTGAGTAAAACTCTCCCCATTATGTTCTAATCTAAAATTTAAAACAGCATTGTCGGATATTGTAACGTTTCTATCTATAGTAATAGTATTTCCAACATAAGATTTTACTTTACCTATTCCCGATCCTCCGTTAGTTACTGTCATCCCTGATAAAATAGCATAGTTAGCTGAATCTAAAGACACAGAAGAAGAGTTGTTAACAGCACCGTTTACAGTTCCTTCTGTAAATTCTTTTAATATAAACTTAGCTCCTTGTCTTCCTACAACATGAATTTCTCTCGTGTCTCCATTTATTGGTATGTTTTGAGTAGACACTTGTAGTTCTGTTATTTGATCAGGTTTATCTAAAAAAGCTTTACCTGCTCTAGCTGTTAACAATAATCTGTCTTCAGTTGGATTGTTTGTACTAAATACATAGTGCACTTTAAATACTACAACAGTAGGAGTAAAGCTTAATTTTTCTCCAGAATTTATTAAAATATCTTTGTCTACGGTTATCGTTTTAGTTATTGAGTTTACAGATACAACTTTTGTTATTGTAACAATACCTTCACCAGTAACAAGCATTGTTGCAGATATGTTTGTAACACTGTCTAAAACAAGAGTATTTGAAGCAGTTGTCGAATCACCTACTTTACTTGCTGTTACAACAGTGTGATCACTGCTAATAGAATATTCACTAATACTGTTATTGTCTTCCTTAATAACATCTAATGTTGGGTTTGAAGGAAAAGCAAATCCATCATTAGCGGTAAAGGTTTTAGATATTATTTCCTTACCAAATTTTAATAAAGTATCATCAGGTATAGTTGCTTTATTTGATAAAGTTATTATTGAACTATTTATTGCAGAGATAGTCGTGCCTTTAGGTACTCCGGATCCAATAACAGACATACCTACAGATAATAAACTATTTTCTAAAGATAATGTGACTTTGGTGCTATTACTAACTAAACCGTTTACCGTTGAATGTAAAAAGTAATCACCAGAACCACTATAACCAAAATTATACAAAGAAGAAGTTGATGTATTTACTTCATCAGTATTATATACACCTGTAACTGTATATTGAGCTAAAGATAAAGGGCTTACAGTTATAGTAGGTGTTATTGTAGCTGTACTACTAATAGCCTCATCAACCATAACAAAAGTTACTTCAACCGTATTCCCTATAGTTCCTGCGGTACCTGTATCTGCATCACTCACTGAAGCAATATTACTCAAATTTGAATTGCTAGAAACCTGACTAGCAGAAATAACATATCCATTATTAGGTGTAATTGTAAATACAGCAGTTTTGCCAGATCCTATAGTATTACTACCTGAAGCAGAGAATGTAACACTACTACTTATAGTAAAATTACTTAACGATATTGATGGAGTTACGGTTAATATTTTATTAACAACACCAGAAGTTACTACAGATTCAGGAATACCCAATCCTTGTATTGATAGCTCTTTTGCGTCTATGTTTGATGACGTTGTACTATCACCTAATATTTTGTTAAACTTAAAGTTTTCCTTACTCTTAAAAAACTTAACACTACCTGTTTGTTGATCTGTAGATATAGAATCCGCATACCAACCTTTACTTGATGTTTCTGTTAATCCTGATATTTGAGAAGGAGTATACCCTGACTTTTCTAATACTTCTATAGTTGTTCCTGCACCTATAGTAGTTGAACCTACAGATCCACTGTAAGTGTATTTTCTAGAATCACTACCTTCATAATTTAATGTTTTAAAACTTTTAACACTTGAAGATATATCGTTAAGTAAAACATTAACTGAAGACTCATAAGCTGTTCCATAAAAAGTATTTCTTACAGTATTATCGTGAGAGTATAAATCACCATCTTTAAAAGTATAATACTTGTTATTTATAGATAGCCCAGCTTCAGGTATAAAAGACTTGAAACTAGTCCACCCATCAACTCTTTCATCAAAGCTTAATGTTTTATTATTTAAAGTAATATTGTATGATCCTTTATCCTCGTTATAAGTACCTAATATAGTAGAAGACACAGCTAAATTATCACCAAAAAAGTCTGACATACCTTTTTCAGATATTGTAGTCAAACCATCCCTAGACAATCTCAAAACTGAACCTCTAGCTTTATCTGAAAAATATATTCTAAATGCATGAGAAACAAATGACTCTGGATTTTTGGATATACCATACTCCCCCACATATCCGATAGCTTGACCTAATACATTATTGCTTGAGGTCAAATTAACATTACCATCAGCGTTAAATAAAGCATCTTTATTTGTAAGTATTTTTAATACTTTATCTTCACAAAAAGTAATTAAATCAGTTTCTCTAACATGTAGTTTTTGTATAGATCCATATACAGGATTAATGTCTTTAGTTATAGGTAAAGCCTGTATAAATTGATTAAGTTCATTAACTCCAGAAGTTGAGTTGAATATACCTGAAAATATTAAACCACTTTCTTTTATTTCTTCTTTATACTCAGCATCTAATGTAGTAGATACAACTACACCTTTATCTATGAAGGATGTATTAAAATCATCCTTTATTCTATTAGATTCAACACCATTACCAAAACAAAAAGCATTAAAAAAGTTTAATTCTATGGGTTGACCATGAACTTGATTTGTTGCTAGTGTAACAACTTTTTGACCCGAAGATATAGCTGAACCATGTGTTGTAGCTGTAAAACTATATAAGTCGTTTTCATCTGTAAATGTTAATGTTGTTCCTGCAGTGATTTCAGTGGCTACATTATTTAGTAAATTAAACTGATCACCATCTTCAACAGAATTTACAAAGTTTACTGTAGAAAATGTTAAAGCTATATTAGGTGAATATGTTGATGATTTTGTTAAGGTAACGTTTACTCCACTAACAGATTTTACAGTGGTATTTTTAGGTACACCAACACCCGTCATAAACATACCCTCAGTTATACTACTACTTAAATTTTGAGTTAACTCAACAGTTGAACCAACTTGAGTACTAGATGTTTTTGTTGCAGATATAATAGTATTTATACCATTACCCTCAACTTTCATACCCGGTTTTATTATAGGTAATGAATTACTAGACTCATAGTAAATATCTAAACCTTCAAGACTACTGGGTTCTGTTTCAAATATTGCAGGATCGTTAGAGGATATAGTAGCATCTTCTAAAGCAACATTTTCCTCCATTATAGATATTTGATTTATTCTACCATTTCCTGAAGTAGAATCTGTAGATATAGAATAATCAAAAATATCTGTATATGATTTTGCACCAGAAGTGTAATTTGTTACTTCTATAGTATAAAGTCTTCTTTTGCCGTAGGGTTTTTGTTGTATAGATAAATCTTCAGTTCTGTATTCTGAAATAAAACTACTACCTGATACTTGATATATATCTCCTTTAGTTCCAAATCCATTACTAAACTGTATTAGAGTACCTCTTTTGGTTATTTCACTAATAAAAAAATTTATATTTGATGTACCGTCATCTTCTAAACTGTCTTCATTCCCAATAGCAGACCAATAAAAAGAAAATTTATTTTTATCATTTGATGGATGTGTGTCTTTTATATCTTTTGAAGCTATATCTCTTTGACTTTTTTGTATTTTTTTACCATCAACTCTGTTAGATGAACTTGTGTTGTCTGTCCAAGCAGCGTCTTGAGTGTATGTGTTTTCATTATTTTTATCAGAGGAGTGAGTGTAATCATTAGCCAACTCCTGCAAAAACTCTTGTTTTTCAATTTGTTCAAAAGTACTCTTAATACCATTAAAAGAGTTAATAACGTTTTTATCTAAAATAAAATCTCTTTTTACCTTAACAAAAAATCTACCAAAGAACTCTGCTTTATCTTGTATTTCTTTTGAGAATATAGTAATATTTACCTCACTATCAAAAGCTACATGATTAGTTATTTTTTCAAATGTTAACTCTGTTCCTGCAGCTATTGTTTGTGCTGAAGACAAAGTTATGGTAGATGTATTTATAGTAGAAACAGTAATCTCATCTGATGTTATACCAGATCCTTTAACTATCATTCCAGTTTCTATTAATGAATTTGAAGCCGTTAACTTAACAGTAATAGAGTTAACAACTTCTTCTGCACTTACATTTTGTTTAGTAGTTGAAATTACTTCTTTAAAAACATTACTATCTTCTGGAGCTATAGGATCCTCAAGTATTACTTCGTATACATTTTCATTACTAGAACCTCCAGATTTTATTGTATATCTTTTACTGTTGTTTTGATCAGAAAAAACACCATTAACATCTGTAGTAATTTGTATTTGATTTTGGGATTTAAATGCCGATGCAAAGTCAGGGTTTTCTTGAGGACTTGGACCTGAGAATTTAAAAAACACACTACCCACTGTAGGTGCATTACTTTTTATTTTACAAGAAGCTTTACCTGAAGCTATAGTTTCTGTTGAAATAAATTTAGGAGCTTCATTAGATATGTCTAAAACTTTATATCTAGCTTCTTCTACTACAGCTTCACTTTTATCATGTTTTTTCTTTAACAATAAAAAAGTTTCATCTGTAATTTTATTTCTTTCAGCAGAAGGAAAAGACAACCAAACATTACCATCTTGAGCAAAATAAAATCTATCAAGTGCTACATTATAATACTCACTAGAAGTTTCTTTAGCAAAAAACTTAAAATGTGTTGCCCAGTCAGGTGATGTGTTTTTTAACTGACCTGTCAAAGTGTTTTTTGTATTGCTAAATGTTTTGTCTAAATATACTGAAGAGTTTATTGAAGAAAAAACTGGAGACTCTCTTCCAAAAGAATCTGAGTAAGTGGCTCCTAATTGGTAGTTTCTTAAAGACTTAACAGTTTCACTGTGTGTTTTTGTTTTAACAAATTTAAATAAAGTTTCTCCTGTTATTTTTTTTTCTTCAATTTCTTCAAATGTGTTTGTAGAAGCACTTATCTGCTTTGATATTTCTAATCTTTGATCAGATATAGATACTACAAACATATTATCCTCTAATTGTATAACCCCGTCATCTGAAGTAACCTTCATACCAATCTCTATTTTAGGATTAGTTTTTGTCAATGTAAAAACGTTATGTTCACCTGTACCTCTTGGGTTGACTTTAGATGTTGTTGTTATGTTTGTAGGTTTTTGTTCTGCACTAGCCTCTATTCTTGGTATATTTCCAACCAAAGTATTGTATCCTTGAGAATAATTTCCATAAACAACTCTACTAGCGGTAACTTCTTGCGATTTAGCTTTTTTTGGTACGTTATCATAAGGTCTAAGTATTTGATTAGACTCAATAACTGACCTTATACTTTCATTTAAAACATTGTAAAATGTTTCATTATTCCTTAATTTATCTACAACATAAACTGAATTTATGTTAGATTCTTTTAACAATATTTCAACTTCTGATACATCGTGTGGCTTGCTGTCAAATCCAGAAACAGTTAATGTTCTCAAGTTGTTTGACATTCCACTATTGTATGAGTTTAAGTTATTATAATTAAACTCACCGGGTAAAAAAGCAATTTTAGAAAAAGGTGAAAAAGCAGAGTATTGATTATCTTTATATTTCCATCTGTAAGCAAAACGCACAAACCGTTCCTCAAACATAGGTTTTTTCTCTTGTAATGTAGCTTTCCAAGTAACAGCCCCTAAGTCTGGTAAATTACTAGGTATTGATTGAATAACACAATCAGCACTATAAGTAGAAGCATCAATGCTATCCGATTGTATTACAGTTGAATTTGTTAATGTTTTTACTTTTACAAATATTTCATATTTAGTTTTTGTAGCTCCATCTATATTTTCATGTTGAAGCTTTAAAATATCATCTTTTATAAAATTACCTAAAGGATTAAAGTTTAAAGATACAGACGTACCTGAAGTTAAAATTTCATCTTCAGAATAAAAGTTGTTTTCTACAAAAACACTAGAACCTGAAGCTAATCCTCTATTACTTAACCTTCTTTCAGAAACACCCATTGTTAATGTAGGTGCTTTTAAAGGGTGCGTTCTTATTACTGTAATATCTTTTTCAATAAAATCAGTATTATTTATTTGAGTGTGATAATTGAAAGTGCTAGATCCAGCTTTAAAATCAGATATGATTACTTTCTTAGGCTCTGTTTGGTTATCTGTAAATAATAAAATCCCATTTAACACATTAGCACCTGTTATTAGATAACTACTGCTAAATTTAAGTATGTTATTTTTATCAACCAACAAAGGAGATACAACTCCCGTAGTAGTGTCGTATTCTGCAATACAACTTACAGTAGATTTAAAAGTTAATAAGGTGTTGTCTGTAACATAAACACCGTTAGAAGTAGATATTGTATTACCGGTTACCCCGGTAACTATTGTCTTACCAAAGATACCTCCACCACTAATAACCATATCTTCTTTTATGGTTCCGGATTGATTATCTAAAACAACTTCAGAACCTCCATCATTCGCCGATGAATCATTAACTAAAGCTGTTAAGGTTTCTCCTGAAGATATAAACCAATATATTTTGTTATTTTGTTCATCAACAACATAACCTATACACTTAGGATTTGTTAAATCTTTTATTGAGGAAGAGTTGCTTCCCCATAAAGTTAAAGCTTTTGAGTTTTCATCATAAGTTTTACCGTCTTTTAAAACATTACCTAAAACATTTTGGACAGATCCAACACCAGATCCTTCAGAAGTAATTATCTCAATATTCTGCGCATCTCTATACTCACCATTAGGTACTAATCTTTC
>TARA_R110001592_G_scaffold67669_2_pt1 | contig 12475 bp, 11 predicted proteins | sample TARA_R110001592 | Tara Oceans TARA_R110001592 (sample SAMEA4398387) | marine metagenome | biome: Polar Biome; feature: [SRF] surface water layer (ENVO:00010504); material: water (ENVO:00002006), including particulate matter (ENVO:01000060) such as... | depth 5 m
AATTGAGAAAAGCAATTTTAATTTGGTTTGTTTATAAGCTTAAAAAAAAAAATAGATTAGCTAGCATTTAAAATACCAAATTAAAACAAACTTAAAATCAAAATCGAAGTTACAAGTATGACTATGAAAATTTTAACACTTACTTTTCTATTTTTACAACCACAACGCAGGTTATACAAACAAATAAACAAAAAATCAGCTTATAAAAAAACCTGAAAATAAAATTCAGGTTTGTATTTTAAAAAAGAATATAAATTACTCCAAAGCCTTTTTATAATTTACAATTAACTTTTGTACTTTTTTGTTGTCATAAACTGTGGGATACAATTCTTTTAAAATTATATGGTATTCGTAATCTAATTTCATACCAGCAATTAAATGATGAAAGCCATATTTTTCTTTGTTTAAAGCGAAAAATAATCCTGTTAAACGATACTCTATTTCCGCTAATTTTTTATACGTTTTTTGTGCTCTTAACAACACTGAAATTGCATCTTCAAACTCCCCTAAAAATGACAAAACATCCGTTAAGCCAATATAAATTTCGAAAGCATCATCATTTAAATCTAAACAATTTTCAAAACCAACAACGGCTTCTTCAAAAAAACTAAGTTTTAGTTTAATTTGTGCATATTTTCTCCAGTACAATGCATTGTGTTCATCAATTTTTAACGCTTTAGAAATATAATACGATGCCTTTTGGTAATTTCCGTCATTATAGTATAAATCGGTAAGTAAAATCCAAGCTCTATCTAATAACGGATCTTCATGAACTGCTTTCTTGTAGTAAGAAATTGCAGCATCAAATTTATGTATTCTTTCATAACACTCGCCTATTCTAACATAAGCAAATGCGGTTGGGTCATCTAATTCTAACGTAATTAAATAATTATCTATTGCTTCTTGATAACGCCCTAATTCTTCTAAAGTTTTTGCTTTTTCTAAATAACCACCAATAAAAAATTCATCGATTAAAACAGCATAATCAAAAGAATTTAAGGCTTCCTTATACATTTTTAGTATAAAATATTGTCTACCTAATTGATGCCAAGCAACTTCACAATAAGGATTTATATTTATATAATTATCGAGGTATACAATAGCTTGTGCATGTTGTTGTTCCATATCATAACAATACACAATATTATAAAGGGCAGAATAATCTTCAAAATCTACTTCTATACATTTTTCGAAACTTAAACGCGCTTTCTCAAAATTATCTAAATACAAGTATTCCATGCCAATTAGAGACCAAACATCTACTTTATCATCTGTAAAAGTTAATGCCTTTTCTAAGTTGATAATTGCCTCTTTATGCTTTCCTGTCTTCGAATTAATAGTTGCTTTTTGAATAAAAATTTCATCATTACTAGGCTCTATTCGCTCTAATTTTCTAAGCAAAATAGACGCTTTATCTAATTCATTTTCAAATAGATAAATCTCTACTTGTAATAATTTTAAATCTACAGATTGCGGATGTTGTTCCAGACCAAGTTTCACCGCTTTTTTTGCTAGCGAAAGTTTACCGGCATCTAAATAATGAATAATAATTTCCTCAAACTCAACTAAATCAAAAAAAAAGATATTGTTGGTTTTTAGCATGGATTCAAACTTCGTTAAAGACATAACTTAGGTTCTTTGAATTATAAAATAAAGGTACTACAACTCCTACCGCACTTTTAAGCAAGCACTATTTGTTTTCAACAATTTAATTAACAACAAATATCCACCAGAAATCAAGCCAAATTTATAGGGATAAAACTTAGATTTGATCTAATATGTAACAAAAACACTTCTATGATATTGTACTAATTTAAGTAAAATATTTATTTCGACATCCAATTTTTAATAATTAGAGTCTTATTTTATTTTGCTCATACGTTTATTTACCCTAATTTTGATTTTCAATAGCTATCAACTAAAATTTGATAGGCCTCTAATGAGCAAAAAAACCTTACTTAACTCAAAAGATATTGAAATTATTCTTCACAGATTAGCTTGTGAGCTAATTGAAAATCATAATGATTTTTCTAATACTGTTTTAATTGGCTTGCAACCAAGAGGAATTTATTTGGCAAACAGATTAAGTGCGTTGCTAAAAAACGAATACGGAATAAATAACCTAAAATTAGGCCTGTTAGATATTACTTTTTACAGAGATGATTTTAGAAGAAGAGATTCACCTTTGGCAGCAACATCAACAAAAATCGATTTTTTAATTGAAGATAAAAAAGTAGTAATTATTGATGATGTCTTATTTTCTGGCAGAAGCATAAGAGCTGCATTAACTGCTATACAGTCTTTTGGAAGACCCGAAAGTATTGAGTTATTAGTTTTAATTGACAGACGATTTAGCAGACATTTACCTATTCAGCCAAATTATAAAGGAAGACAAGTAGATGCAATTAATGAAGAAAAAGTTTTAGTTTCTTGGAAGGAAACACATAAAAAAGATGCTGTTTATATAGAACAGAAATAATATGGATCAATTAAGCGTATCGCATTTATTAGGCATAAAATATCTAAAAGCAACTGATATTGATCTTATTTTTAAAACTGCAGATCATTTTAAAGAGGTTATTAATAGACCTATAAAGAAGGTTCCTTCTTTGAGAGATATTACAATTGCAAACTTATTTTTTGAAAATAGTACAAGAACAAAACTTTCTTTTGAACTTGCAGAAAAAAGGCTTTCTGCGGATGTTATTAACTTCTCGGCAAGTCAATCATCCGTAAAAAAAGGTGAAACGCTAATAGACACTGTTAACAATATTTTATCTATGAAAGTAGATATTGTTGTTATGAGACATGGAAATGTGGGTGCAGGCGTTTTCTTATCTAAACATGTAAATGCTAAAATTATAAATGCGGGTGATGGAACGCACGAACATCCAACACAAGCTTTGTTAGATTCTTATTCTATAAGAGAAAAACTGGGCACTGTAAAAGGAAAAAAAATTGTGATTGTGGGCGATATTTTACACTCAAGAGTTGCCTTATCAAACATATATGCGTTGCAATTACAAGGTGCACAAGTTAAAGTTTGTGGCCCAACAACCTTAATTCCAAAATATATTACAAGCCTAGGTGTTGAAGTTGAAACCAATCTTAAAAAAGCGTTGGAATGGTGTGATGTTGCCAATGTTTTAAGAGTACAACATGAAAGAATGGATATTAAATATTTTCCATCAACAAGAGAATACACGCAACTTTTTGGAATAAATAAAGAGCTCTTGGATAATCTTGGCAAGAAAATTGTAATTATGCATCCAGGACCAATTAATAGAGGTGTAGAAATTACAAGTGAAGTTGCAGATTCTGATCAATCCATCATTTTAAATCAAGTAGAAAATGGTGTTGCGATAAGAATGGCAATCATTTATTTATTGGCGCAACAAATTAAAAGATAAAGAGATGATTGTAGAAAAAAAAGAAAATTATACGCTTATTTCCTCGGATGAAGATTCGTTTTCAGACTTTTATCCTTCCTTTTTAAAATTAGAAAAAGACTGTAAAGAAGAACATTTAGTGCTGCAAATTTCTAATAATATTAACATAACACAAGAGGAATTTTCACTATTTTTGGTCAACATTAAAAAAGAATCTGGCAAATCATTTGTAATCGTTTACAACAACGTAAATATTGATGATTTACCTCAGAATTTCAACATTGTTCCTACTTTATTGGAAGCAGAAGATATTTTAGAAATGGAAGCTATTGAGAGAGAATTAGGGTTTTAAAAACTGGTGTAAAATGATAAAAAAATTACTTTTTATTTTATTTTTAAGCATATCCACAATCGGATTTTCGCAAGAAAAATCAATCGAAAAATTGTCTGCTGCTCCAAATCCGTTTACGAATTCCACAAAAATAACCTTTAACTCCACCAGTAATTCTGAAATAATTTTTAAGGTATTAGATGTTTTAGGTAAAACTGTTTACGAAGAAAAAGTAAAGGCTAGTATCGGTAGTAATTCGTTTACTTTTGAAAAAGGGAACGTTCTTACCGGTATTTATATTTACACATTGCAAGATAAAGAAAGTATCATTTCTAAACGGTTTGTAATTAAATGAGTTTAAACCTAACTATTTTAGGTTGTCATTCTGCAACTCCGCGTATAAATGCGTTTCCTACAGCGCAGTATTTAGAGATTAATAATAGACATTTTTTAATTGATTGTGGTGAAGGTACCCAGCGTCAAATGCGAAAATATAAAGTTGGTTTTTCTAAAATTAACCACATATTTATTTCTCATTTACATGGAGATCATTTTTATGGTTTGGTTGGTTTACTAGCTACCTATGGTATTTTGAGTAGAGAAAAAGAACTGCATATTTATGGTCCAAAAGACATAAAGAAAGTAACACTATTACAATTAAAAATTTCTCAGTCTCATGTGCAATATCCAATTATATTTCACGAATTAACATCTAATGAAAGTGAACTTATTTTTGAGGATGATAGAGTTTCTGTGCGAACAATTCCTTTAAACCATAGAGTGTATACAAATGGTTATTTGTTCACAGAAAAAGAAAAACCTAGAAAATTAAACATGCTAAATATTAGCGGATATCCAGAAATTGATAAAGCTGATTACTTAAATATTAAAGCGGGTAAAGATATTGTTTTATCAACTGGAGAAATTGTAACAAATAAAGAGTTAACAATTGCGCCAACAAAACCATTAAGCTTTGCTTTTTGTAGCGATACTTGCTACAAACCAAACATAGTACCGATTATAGAAAATGTTGATTTACTATATCATGAAGCTACTTTTTTAGCCGATAGAGAAGATTTAGCAAAAAAAACAAAACATTCAACTTCAAAACAAGCTGCGAAAATTGCAAAAGATGCTTCTGTAAAACAATTGATTCTTGGTCATTACTCTGGCAGATACAAAGACATTTCTTTGTTTAAAACCGAAGCAAAAGAAATTTTTGAGAACACAGAATTAGCACAACCTGGTAAGGTTTTTAGTATTCATTAATTGACAACATCACCAAAGTACAAGCAATCACAGGTTCTATACTATTTTCTTCTAAAAGTTTTACAAACTCCTCATTCTCAGCACCAGGATTAAAAATTACTCTTCGAGGTTTTAAGCCAATAATGTAATTATAATATTCCTCCTGTCTTTTTGGATTAAGGTACAAAGTAACGGTATCTATATTTTTATAATCTTGCTTTTCGTCATCAATTTTGATCGTTACTACTTTACCTTTTTTTATTCCTAAAGCCTTTACAAATAATTCTTTATCTAACAATCTTTTAATTGCAATGTTAGAATATCTGTTTGGGTTTGCAGATGCACCAAGAACTAATGTTACATTTTTCATACTGTTAATATTATGTTAAATGATGTTAAATAAAGTATCAAATATAAGCAATAGTACGTCTATTCGCCAATCTATAAAGTTAAAATTAACCAAATAACGCAAAAAACAACACTACTTATAATGCTCGTCATTATTGGAACTTCATCTGCTCAACTAGCAAAACAGTCTAGCAAAACTAAAATCAATTTTAGGAAATACAATTAATATAGACAAAGGTTAAACTTTGGTTATAAAATAAAATTACTTAGAAAAAAAGACCATACTGTTAAAGAAAGTAATAAAATTTTTAAAACAAAATGTACTGTATTTCATCAATTTAAATTCATAAAAAACCCGAAGCAATAATTGCTTCGGGTTTTTAACTTTTTAAAAAATTAAGATTTCTTTTTTACCATCTAATAATTACAGAGCCCCAAGTAAAACCACTTCCAAATGCTGCTAAAACAACCAAATCATTGTCTTTAATTTTACCTTTTTCCCAAGCTTCGGTTAATGCTATAATTACGGATGCTGCAGTAGTATTGCCATAATTCATAATGTTATTGTACACATTTTCATCCGCTAATTTAAATTTCTTTTGAATAAATTGTGCAATACGTAAATTCGCTTGATGTGGAATTAACATATCAATATCCTCTTTTTGTAAATTATTTGCTTCTAAGCCTTCTACAATTGCTTCAGAAAAACGAGTAACTGCGTGTTTAAAAACAAACTGCCCATTCATATAAGGAAAATAAGAAACATCTTCAGGATCATTAGCTTCCAAAATTTCGGGAACCCACCTTTGTGTTGATGGCCCTTCTAAAACCAATTCTTTAGCATGTTTTCCTTCGGAATGCAAATGAGTAGATAAAATTCCTTTTCCTTTTTCTTCACTTCTTGATAAAATTGCTGCTCCTGCTCCATCTCCAAAAATTACTGTAACACCTCTACCTTTTGTTGATCTGTCCAAACCTCCAGAATGATTTTCTGCGCCAATAACTAAAATGTTTTTATACATTCCTGTTTTTATAAATTGATCAGCCACAGACATCGCATAAATAAAACCAGAACATTGGTTACGCACATCTAAAGCCCCAATGGTTGGCATCTCTAACATGTCTTGCACTTGCACTCCACCTCCTGGAAAATACATATCCGGACTTAAAGTTGCAAACACAATAAAATCAATATCATCTTTTGTTAAACCAGCTCTTTCAATTGCAATTCTAGCCGCTTTTGCACCCATAACTGCAGTTGTATCTCCAGATTTTGGATTAATCCAACGGCGCTCTTTTATGCCTGTTCTTTCTTGAATCCATTCATCCGAAGTTTCCATAAATTCCTTTAAATCATTGTTGGTAACAATATTATCTGGAACATAATATCCAAGTCCGGTAATTTTTGAATTATACATATTTTATGGGTGTATTTTTTAGTGATTTGTTTGTTTGTGTCTAACAAAAATAGTGATAAATTAACATCCTCGCAATAAGTTACATTTTGAAACCTTTAAATATCAAAAGATATTTAATTTTTTATCAGAAATTTAACGCATCGCATATTTAGAAATTGCTGTAATCGATAAAAAGGGATATACACCCAGATTTGCAGAAATCATAGAACCATCGCAAACCATCTTATTTTTATATCCGAAGACATTATAATTTTTATCGATTACACCAGAATTAATATCTTTTCCCTTCACAGAATCACTCACAATGTGGGCAGTTATTGTAGTTCCTAAAAGCACATCTGTAAAATTTGAATACGGAATTCCTTTTATTTTCTCGCCTACTTTTTTACTTAAGGACAATGCTTCAGCGCTTTAGGAATATATATTCACAAAAGTCTTTATATACTATAAAGGTTATAAAAAACAGCAATCACAACCCTCCATTTTTTCATTTCTCTAAAATGACTCTCTATTTAAATCTTTTTTTTTATTACCTTTATTTTTATAACAATTAACATAGTGAAAACCAGAATCATATGAAAAACCATTTTTTATTAATGATTTTATTCTTAGCGACCTTTTCGTATGCTCAAGAAAACTTACCGTATCAGAAACCTTCTAAAGAAATTTTAGAATTAGCAGATATAGATTTAGCACCTGGAGTGCAAATTGACAGTAAAGGTGAAAATATGGTTCTTATTTACCGAAATCAATATAAATCGATTGCTGAACTTTCTGAAACAGAATTACGTTTGGCAGGATTAAGGATTAACCCAGTTACGAATATTGGAAGTCGTACTACTTTTTACACTAATTTAAAGGTAAAAAAAATAGGAGATGTTGATGCTAAACAAGTAAAAAATTTACCAGAAAACCCTCGTTTATCCGATTTTACATGGTCACCTGATGAAAGTATGATTGCTTGTTTAAATACTACAGAAACTGGTGTAGAAGTTTGGATTTTGAATATAAGTGAAGGCAGCACCGCTAAAATTACTACCGCAAATATGAATGCAAATATGGGAAGTACCATTAACTGGTTTAAAGACAATAAACATTTATTGATAAAAACATTGCCTGCTAATAGAGAACCTCTAATTAATACAATTACAGCCGTACCAAATGGTCCCACTATTTCTGTTAGTGATGGTGCTAAAGCACAAAATAGAACCTATCAAGATTTACTAAAAACACCAAATGATGAATTTAATTTTGAACAATTAGCATCATCAGAAATAAAAAAAGTATCTATTGCTGGAGAAGTAGTAGATTTTCTTCCAACGGACATGTATGAAGATATTAGCTTCTCTCCTGATGGAAATTATGTAATGATTACTAAAATTAAGCGTCCGTTTTCTTATTTGGTTACCTATGCTCGTTTTCCAAGTGAAAGTAACATTTATGATTCAAATGCTAAATTGATACAAATGGTAAATCAAGTGCCTATTGATGAAGTGAGACCTACAGGTTTTATGGCGACTAGGACCGGTAAACGAAACATGTCATGGCGAGGTGACAAACCAGCCACCTTAGTTTGGGTAGAAGCTTTAGACAATGGAGACCCAGAAGTTAAGGTTGAGTTTAGAGATGCTGTGTATCAATTAAATATTCCTTTCGATGGCAAACCTAGAATGATTTTAAAAACTCAACAACGTTTCGCAGGCATACAATGGGGTAATGACAATATCTCGATTGCTAATGATAGATGGTGGAATACCAGAAATACCAAAACTTATTTATTTAATCCTTCGGATATTAATAGTAGCGCTAAAGTAATTTCAGACAGAAGTTACCAAGACGTGTACAGCGATCCTGGAAATTTTGTGCTGTCTAAAAATGAGTTTGGTATCAAAACACTCGATATTCAAGATAACAAGTTGTTTTTAATGGGTGATGGCTTCACTAAAAAAGGCCAATTTCCATTCGTTGACGAATATAATGTAAAAACAAATAAAAAGAAACGTTTATATGAGTCTGAGTTTACTGATAAACTTGAAAGTTTTATTTCAGCAATTGACATGAAAAAAGGTGAGATATTGGTTGGAATTCAATCTCAAACAGCCTATCCAAATTACTATATTCGAAATTTAAAAAAGAAAAGTATAAAAGCGATTACGGCTTTTCAAAATCCATTTAAAAGTTTGGAAAACGTAAATAAACGTGTTATTAGTTATAAACGTGATGATGGTTTAGATTTAGAGGGCACATTATATTTACCTCTTAACTATGAAGAAGGTAAAAAATATCCTATGATTTTATGGGCATATCCAAGAGAGTTCAAGAATAAAGCTAGCGCATCACAGAGTACAGCAAACCCTAACAAATTTGTGTATCCATACTCCGGTTCTCCAATATATTGGATTACCAAAGGCTATGTAGTTTTAGATGACGCCGCTTTCCCTATTGTTGGCGAAGGATCTAATGAACCTAATGATAAATTTCGAACTCAATTAGTAGGCAATGCGAAAGCAGCAATTGATGCTGTGGATAATTTAGGGTTTATAGACAGAAACAGAGTTGCCGTTGGCGGTCATAGTTATGGTGCATTTATGACTGCTAATTTACTATCTCACTCCAATCTTTTTGCCGCTGGTATTGCAAGAAGTGGCGCCTATAATAGAACGTTAACTCCGTTTGGTTTTCAAAGTGAGGAACGAAGTTATTGGGAAGCTCCAAATGTATATTCCGATATGTCACCTTTTATGCATGCAGATAAAATGAAAACCCCATTATTATTGATTCACGGAGTTGCAGATAATAATTCGGGAACCTACCCTTTGCAAAGTGAACGTTATTTTAATGCACTAAAAGGATTAGGTGCAACCGTTAGATTAGTAATGCTTCCCAAGGAAAGTCATGGTTATGCAGCAAAAGAATCTATTTTGCATATGCTGTGGGAACAAGATCAATGGTTAGAAAAATATGTAAAAAATAAGAAAACAATTAATTTAAATACAAATACAATTAAAAACTAACCTTATAAAACTTTTAATAAAGCCACTCTTACCATAAGCGTGGCTTTTTATGTCATCTTGTCATAATTAATTGTTTGGTATTTTTTTTGACTATTGTAAACTTATAAATAATAAAGTTAAACAAAACATAAGTAATATGGCTAAAGGAAATATTAATGTATCAGTAGAAAATATTTTTCCTCTGATAAAAAAATTCTTATATTCTGATCACGAAATATTTTTACGTGAATTGATTTCTAACGGAACAGATGCAACCACAAAACTAAAACACCTTATTGCTATTGGCGAAGCTAAAACAGAATTGGGTGATGCCAAAATTGAAATCAGTATTGACGAAAAAGCAAAGACCTTAACAATTAAAGATCAAGGCTTAGGAATGACAATGGATGAAGTTGAAAAATACATCAACCAAATTGCATTTTCTGGTGCTGAAGAATTTTTAGAAAAATATAAAGACGACAAAAACGAAACTGGCGTAATCGGTCATTTCGGATTAGGTTTTTACTCCGCTTTTATGGTTGCTGCAAAAGTAGATATTTTTACAAAATCTTTTAAAGAAGATGCTGCTGCTCATTGGTCTTGTGATGGTTCTCCAGAATATACCTTGGTTGAACATGACAAAAAAGACAGAGGAACAGAAATTGTTTTGCACCTTGCAGAAGATTCTTTAGAGTTTTTAAAAGAAGATAAAATTAAAGGTTTATTAAACAAATACAATCGTTTTAACCAAGTGCCAATTAAATTTGGAACTAAAAAAGTAAACGATCCTGATTTTACGCCTCAAACTACGACAGATAAAGACGGAAAAGAAACTACAGAACCTCACAAAAAAATTGATGTAGATAATATCATCAACAATACAAATCCTGCTTGGACAAAAGCGCCTGCAGATTTAAGTGATGAAGATTACAATAATTTTTACAGAGAATTGTATCCAACGCAATTTGAAGAATCTTTATTCCACATTCATTTAAATGTTGATTATCCTTTTAACTTAACCGGAATTTTATTCTTTCCTAAGTTAAGTACTTCAATGGATATGCAAAAGGATAAAATTCAATTATATCAAAATCAAGTATATGTAACGGATAATGTTGAAGGAATTGTACCAGACTTTTTACAAATGCTAAAAGGTGTTATTGATTCTCCAGACATTCCTTTAAACGTTTCTCGTTCTTATTTACAAGCAGACGGAGCTGTTAAAAAAATATCAGGTTACATCACTAAAAAAGTAGCTGATAAATTAATTACTTTATTCAAAAATAATCGTGAAGATTTTGAGAAAAAATGGAACGATATTAAAATAATTATTGAATACGGAATGTTATCCGAAGATAAATTCTTTGATAAAGCGAAGAAATTTGCTTTATACCCAACATTTACAGATACTTATTTTACGTTTGATGAATTGCTTGAAAAAACAAAAGACAATCAAACGGATAAAGACGGTAATCACGTTATTTTATATGCTTCAAACAAAGATGCACAACACAGTTATATTGAAGATGCAACTGCAAAAGGATATGAAGTTGTTATTTTAGATTCTCCTATTATTTCGCATCTAATACAAAAATTAGAAGGTGGAGATGCAAAAGTAAAATTTACAAGAGTAGATTCTGATTTTATTGATAATTTAATCAAAAAAGACGAAGCTGCAATTTCTAAATTATCCGAAGAAGAAAAAACAACGTTAAAGCCAATTATTGAAACTGCAATTGCTTCTGAAGCATATACAATTCAATTAGAAGCGATGGATTCTGATGCTTCACCGTTTATGATTACGGTTCCAGAATTTATGCGTAGAATGAAAGAAATGCAAGCATCTGGCGGTGGTGGCGGAATGATGGGAATGGGTAATTTTCCTGACATGTATAATTTGGTCGTAAACACCAATAGCCCGTTAATTTCTAACATCTTAAATAGTAAAGATGCAAACGAACAAAAACACTTAATTTCTCAAGCTTTTGATTTGGCTAAATTATCTCAAAACCTTTTACATGGTAAAGAGTTAACAAGCTTTATTAAACGTTCTTACGAATTGATTAAGTAAACGTCATTAGCGAGGAGCGGAGCAATCTGTTCATTTAAGAAGCAGACTGCCACGTCATACCTCCCGGCAATGACAAATAATACCAAAACCACTTTGTGAAAACAGAGTGGTTTTTTTTAGTTTAAATTTGTAACTTTGATTTCTTAATAAAAAAACCCTTATTAAAAAATGATTATAGACGTACATACACACCTTAACAATTACCATGAAGACAGAGTGACTTCCATTACAGACAGTTTAGATTTACTTTCAAAAACAATGAAAGAAAATAATGTAGATTACTCTTTGGTGCTATCTTCTTACAAAGTAAATGAACATAGACCAAGCACAAAACAGGTTGTAGAAGCTGTAAAAGGATATAAAAACATAGGTGTTGTAGCAGGAATAAGTTACTTGCATTATAATTATAAAGATGTTATAGAAATTAGTCAATATTTAAAAGAAGGACATATTAAAGGATTAAAATTTTATCCTGGTTATGAACCTTTTTATCCAAATGACATCCGTTTTAAACTGATGTATGAAATGGCAATAGAATATGATGTTCCCGTAATGTTTCATTCTGGAGACACCTATGCTCCAACCGGAAAAGTAAAATATTCTCATCCTTTACATATTGATGATTTGGCCGTAGATTATCCAGATTTAAAGATTGTAATTTGTCATGTTGGTAATCC
>TARA_R110001592_G_scaffold316305_2_pt1 | contig 12455 bp, 8 predicted proteins | sample TARA_R110001592 | Tara Oceans TARA_R110001592 (sample SAMEA4398387) | marine metagenome | biome: Polar Biome; feature: [SRF] surface water layer (ENVO:00010504); material: water (ENVO:00002006), including particulate matter (ENVO:01000060) such as... | depth 5 m
TAATAGGCTCGTCAGGGCTTACAGACGCTTTTAGCTCAGTGTATTTATCAATGAAATCTTCTTGTGCTGCCACATCAGCTTTATAGGGAATACCTTTGGGTTGTTTGTAAACAAATCCATTGCGTTGTAGCCATTTATGCATCCCCGAAACGGTAAAACTGACACCCCATTCCTCTTTTACATAAGTCACTATTTGATGGTTATGGTGATAAAGTTTATTTTCGATATGACTTCTTAGTTCTTTGGTTTGTTTTAGGTTTAAATAACCTTCAGAGCCGCCACTATTTACTGTTAGTTTTTCATTTGTTAGATAATCATCAATATATCGAACAGCACTGGTTTCATGTATACGTAGTGCTTGAGCAATCATTGGTGTAGACCAATCCTCATCGCGCAATAAAACAGCTTTAATGCGGTCACTTTCACGTTTACCACAGGATTTTTTGTGACGCATTTCTAATGCTTCTTTTTGATCTGCTGTGAGTTCGATTTTTTTCATACTACTATCATGATCTCATTAACGAAAAAATCAAGCACTTTCAATGATCACTGGTATATATAATATTCGAGAACCCATTGCGTCTCGAGATGAAACACTCTAACATTCAAAATTAGTCTCAATAAATAACAAAATTCCCTCGGTCTTTTCGATGACTGATACAAAGGTTTACTAAGTCCGAAACAAAGCATTGAGGCAGTAAGAACCTTAACGGCACAATTATTGATAGAGTGCTGTTTACCTAATTTTATTTATAGGAAAGGATATGACTTCACTTTTCGAGTTTGATCTTCGAGCCTTGAACATCTTTGCTCATGTTGCTAAAACTGGCAACATGAGCAAAACAGCAGATCTACTAGGCATGACTCAGAGCTCTATCTCCCAAACTCTTTCTAACCTAGAGGCGTCATTACAGGCTAAGCTATTAGATCGTACCGTCCGCCCGATGGAGTTGACCACCGCAGGGCGTTTTCTTTCTGACCGCAGTGAGCTGCTGCTCCATGAGGCTCGTAAAACCAGCCTGGCGATCAAGCAGAGAGATTACTCGCAACTACGCCATATTAATATTTCCGTGGTAGACTCCATAGCAACTTCTGTCGGTCGATCGCTTGTGGACTTTGCCTCAAAGAGATCTCAAGATTGGTCGATCAGTACAGGTCTTTCTCACCTACACGGCAACGCGTTGCTTTCCCGAAATGCAGACATAATCATATCTGATGATGCGCTTGAAGACTCCGCTAATCTCTGTCGCTTTAGGATTTTACGAGAACCATTCATACTGATCCTGCCCAATTATTATAATAGTCCAGTAGAGGATCTAACCCAACTACTCACAAAACTGGATTTCATTCGCTACTCCACCAACTCACTAATAGGACGCACCATCGAGCGTCATTTGCGGTCGGTGCATGTGGAGCCTCCTGAACGACTACAGCTAGACAATTCCTATGCCGTAGTTTCTGCCGTTTCAGCGAGTCAGGGTTGGGCAGTTACAACTCCATTATGCCTTTTCCAAAGTGGAATCAAGCTGCATCAGATTCAGGTCCAGCCACTGCCGGTAAATACCCTTTACCGTTCCATTACCTTAACCGCCCGTAAAGATGAACTGGCAGATCTTCCCAAACAAATGGCCAGAGACATCATCGCTACCTTAAAACAAACGTTTTTTTTAGAAATGTCCGATAAAGAGCCATGGCTAAAGAACTTGCTAACATTAGGTGACTAAGTTGACTATTAATCAGTTCAGATTATAACCCATGTCTCATCCCGAGGAGTGACAACTAAGCACTTAGATATTTACTCAGATTGGTTTAAATTTTTGAATGAAAATGAAAGCCCTAACAAAAACAAATTGTTTAAAACTCAAAAACACTTAGCAGGAGCATAGCCATTTTTATTCATAGTATAAGTACATATAATAGTAACAAGTGGTGGAAAGTGATTGTAATAGATACCTAATATGTTGCGATCTATAATTAAATTCGGATGATTTAGTTAGTAGTTGGCATTCCTAATTTTATACAGCATTAGCTGGCAGCACATTTATATATTTTTGAAATAAGTATCCCAAGAAAAAATCTTAGGGAAATATATAAAAAAATCAATTGTAAGAGGTATTAAACCATGTCAAAAAAAAGCACTTTCCACACTTCCCAAGGCACAATATCCTCCAAAGACATCGGCCATTCAGGCTCTGTAGACTACGAGTCGGTTCCAGACGACTATCTGGAAAAACGTCAATTAAAAAAAGGAACCGCTGGTTGGGTCATGCTTGCAGGACTCGGTGTTTCCTATGTAATTTCTGGTGATTTTGCTGGCTGGAACTTTGGCCTAGCACAAGGGGGATTTGGTGGTATGCTAATTGCCTTCATAATGATGGCCGTCATGTACACCTTGATGGTATTTGGTCTTGCTGAATTATCATCCTCAATTCCTACCGCAGGTGGTGGTTACGGATTTGCACGTAGGGCCATGGGCCCATTGGGAGGCTTCCTAACTGGCACGGCAATCTTATTGGAATATGCTATTGCACCAGCAGCCATTGCTATTTTTATCGGCGGTTATATCAGTGAACTGTTTGGCTTCAATGGTCCCCTTGTTTACGCAACATTTTATACGGTCTTTATCGGTATCCACCTATGGGGGGCCGGTGAGGCGCTGAAAATAATGCTGGTAATCACCGCCATCGCTGCAACAGCACTGATTGTCTTCATCTTAGGTATGATCCCTCACTTCGAATTTAGCAATCTACTTGATATTCCGGTCAATGATACAGTCATTGGAGCCAGTGCATTCTTGCCAGAAGGTTATTTCGGCATCTGGGCGGCGATTCCCTTTGCCATGTGGCTATTTCTTGCTGTAGAAGGTGTTCCTCTGGCTGCAGAAGAAACAAAGAACCCAGCACGTGATCTACCTAAGGGCCTCATCACGGCAATGGCTATCTTGTTGGTATTTGGCAGTCTGGTATTATTCCTTGCACCCGGTGGTTCAAGCGCCAATATGATGAAAGATCATGCCGCACCTTTAGTTGGAGCCCTGCAACATGTCTACGGTGAAAGTAGTGCTCTAGCCACCTTCGTGAATCTAGTGGGCCTTGCGGGTCTGATCGCTAGTTTCTTTTCTATCATATTTGCATACTCGCGTCAGGTGTTCGCTCTGTCCCGGGCTGGTTATCTCCCGCAGTGGCTGTCTCTAACTGGCAAACGCAAAATACCTACTCTAGCGTTAGTCGTACCCGGCGCCCTTGGCTTCCTGCTTTCCCTAACTGGCGAAGGAGATCTAATGATCACCATGGCGGTGTTCGGTGCCACAATATCGTACGCCATGATGATGTTGTCACATATCATTTTACGATTGAAAGAACCAAATATGGAACGTCCATATCACACCCCTGGTGGTGTGGTATCTACTGGCATAGCTTTTGTACTTGCTGTCATCGCTTTTGCCAGCACTTTTCTAGTTAGCCTTGAAGCCGCAATGTGGTCTGCTCTGTTCTATGCTGTGATGGTCGCCTATTTCGTTTTCTACAGTCGCCATCACTTGGTACACAATGCGCCAGAAGAAGAGTTCGCAGCAATCGCTCAAGCAGAATCCGATCTCAACTAATAAACAATTGAACGGGGTACTCTCTGCTGAGTCCCCTTATTCAATACGTGTTTTTTACAATAAAAGTTAAAAAACACTGAAAAGTGATAAATACAAGAGATATTAAAACCATAAAAAAACGTGGGTGACCTAGTCAATTAAATTCAGACAACCCAGTTAAGTAACCTTTTTCATAATCAAGATAAGAATGCAAGCGACGACTGTTATATACAGCAATTCTCGGTGACTCCCTGTATCAACTGCGTAATACTATGATGCCGATCGGTATTAGGTGATCGCGATGCATGAGAATATGCAAACTAGCAAAATATTCGATACAATCAGCGCCAGAAGTAACATCAACACAATCGGCTTCTTGAGTCGGCTTACCCGTATCTATAACTTCTAGTTCTGCCACTTCTTGATTTCTAAGACGTAACAAAACAACCGCTTTATTGAGAATACGCCCTCGTTTAGTCCCCGTCATACGTGACCAAATTTTAAAACCCTGTAAGGCAGAGATTACGGCATTATTTAAATCTTCAAGACGTGCCTTTTGTACTTGGCAAATGACTTCACTCGTTGCCGGATTAATGGTATCAAATGTTTCGCCTGACGTTGCTGCAACACTACGCCAGTAATACCTGTTGATTACGTTTATTCTACTCAATCAAAAATAAAAACAATATGGTTATTTATTATTACGATCCAATTCAGTACGGCGAACAAAATCAACCGCCAAATCAGGAAAGTCACTAAAAATGCCATCCACACCAACTTGATAAAGAAAAATATCAAGCATATCCTCAAAACTACTGGCATATTCAGGGATTCGGCCGGGATCTTTACGGAAGGTATAGGGATGAACTTTCATTCCAACAGTGTGAGCATCCCTTACCAAATCACTGATAATCAGATGCTCTGCTGTTGATTTTTTGCTGACTAGCATAGGTTTCCATGGGCCAATCGCATCAGCATAAGCTGCTATTTTGATCATAGCACCTGGCTTTAACATCCAGTCATAATTATAAGGAATTGCTTTTCCTCGATGGTATACCATCGTTTCGTTCCAGTTAGTTTCGGCAATAAGCTGAACCAATTTAAAATCTACGCCTATCTCTGGCATCAACTGATCATGAAGGCGTTTCGTTTCAATAGGATCGAAACATTGAATGAAAATGTTATCCTCTTTGCTGCTGTATCCATAATCTTTAAGTACGGTTAGTACAGTTTTGCTAATATCCTTGCCTTCGTGACGATGAAACCATGGCACCTTAATTTCTACATAAAGACCAATGTTTTTACCCGTACTATGATTAAGGCCTTTAATTAATTCTATTTCTTCTTCCAGTGTAGAGACCTTGAAATTTGATTTAAACAAGGGAAATCGATTGGGATAATTGGCCGTTAACATTTCAGATTTTGTATCGACCGTAAACGCTTCGCTCATTTGCAGGCGTTTTATTTCTTTCAGCGTGAAATCAATAGCAAACCAGCGTTTGTTGCCATCGACTAATCGGTACCTATTGGGAAAAACGGTCATCACATCAGTAACGCGATCTAAGTAATGGTCATGCAGTACCACCAGTCGATTATCTTTGGTCATAACTACATCTTGTTCAATGTAATCAACGCCCATAGCATATGCCATTGCCTTAGCCGCCAAAGAATGTTCCGGTAAATAACCACTGGCTCCACGGTGAGCAATAATCAGTTTATGATCAGTAGGAACAAGCGCGGTAGAATCAAGCGTGGTACAACCCATCATGTAGAAAAAGACTGTAACCATTAATATCAATTTTGTTGTCATATTTTTTCCTTGAGTCATATCAATTAATCCAGTTCTATTGCCATTATTTTATGATGCGCTATTTCATGTTTCATTGTTAGACCTATCAATATAATCGCACCCACGCAGCCAAAGGTCAGCAGCATAAAACCACCGTCCCAGCCATAAATGTCTAAGGTATAGCCCAACACAATATTAGCGACAACAGCCCCACCCAAGTATCCAAACAATCCCGTTAAACCTGCTGCCGTGCCAGCGGCTTTTTTCGGTACCAGCTCTAAGGCATATAACCCGATTAACATAACAGGACCATAAATAAGAAAACCAATAGCGACCAATGCTGCCATATCTATGCCCGGATTCCCCGCAGGGTTAGACCAATAAACCAGTACAGCAACCAGTACTAGTATCATATATAAGATGGCGGCTGGTGCGCGGCGTCCCTTAAACCAGCGATCACTTATCCAACCACAAAGCAAGGTGCCGGGGATACCTGCCCATTCATATAAAAAATATGCCCAAGAGCTCTTATCAACATCAAAATTCTTAACTTCATGCAAATAGGTTGGTGCCCAGTCCAGCACCCCATATCGAATGAGATAAACAAAAGCATTGGCAAAAGCGATATACCATAAAATTTTATTATTTAATACATATCGCAGAAAAATTTCTTTACCGCTAAATTCTTGTTCATGCTCTACGCTATAATCGCTAGGGTAATCTTTCCTATGTTCCTCTATGGATGGCAACCCGCAAGACTGAGGGGTATCTCGCACAGTAAAATAAATAAAGACTGCAATAAAAGCAGCGAAAATAGCGGGTAAATAAAACACGCTATGCCAGTCATTAAACCAAGCCATGCCTAATATAAATATTGGCCCAATTAAACCACCACCGACATTATGCGCTACATTCCAGAATGATACTGTTCTTCCACGCTCATTCCCTGAAAACCAATGTACCATAGTCCTCCCGCAAGCTGGCCATCCCATGCCTTGAGCCCACCCATTGATAAATAACAAAATAAATATTGCGGTGACACTTTCTGTTGCCCAAGGGGCGAAACCAAAAATAAACATTATGATCGCAGAAACTAACAAACCCGCAGGCAGGAAATAGCGAGGATTACTACGATCGGAAACACTGCCCATCAGGAATTTACTCAAACCATAAGCAATTGATACTGCCGACAATGCTATACCCAATTCTCCTTTAGTAAACCCTTGTTCTTCAATAAGAAACGGCATAGCTAATGAGAAATTTTTCCGTACAAGATAATAACCAGCGTAACCGATAAAAATACCTAAAAATATTTGCCAGCGCAATTTTTTATATTCACCATCGATACAATCATCAGCCAGTCTGGGCTGATGTGCTGCGGGTCTAAAAATACCATACATATGATGGATCCTTCTCAAAACTTATAATTGATGTCAATTTTACTTATTGATTTAATTGGCTATGTGGTGTTTAAAAACATCTAAGATATTAAAGTATACATAGTTTCATTTTAAATAAATTAACAAGATTAAAATCAAATATTTATTAAATAAATTGGAGTCATACCTCTTTTGAGATAATCAAAAACATTTATTTCAGAAATATAGAAACATTTAATATGAATTAACCTTTAACCCTCTAAAACGACTTCTTAGTGCTAATACGAGGATTAAAGAAACAGGCACAATGCGCCTGTTTCTTATTACATAAAATAAACTTAGTTAAAAGCTCATAGTAACGTTAACCGTTGCGGTACGGGGAGCACCAATGAAGTAATAGCTTTCGACGCCACCACCTAAATAACGAGTGTCTGTAATGTTACCAATAATCAATGAAAGATCGATATCCTTAAACATTCCACCTTCGAGCGACTTATAATAACCCGCGTAAAAATCAAGCACGGTATAACTGTCTAGTTCATCGGTATTAGCCTTGTTACCAAAACGCATACCTGTATATTTTCCAGATAGTCCTGCGCGATACAAACCATCGTCATAAGAGAGCGTCAGTACAGCCATATCCCTAATAGAACCAGCGACCGTGTTACCTTCCTCGCTACCGTCAATACTTTCAGCATATTCTGAATCATTCAAAGTAAGTGAACTGTAAAGCTGCCAGTTATCAGACATCGTCCAGGACAAACTGCCTTCAAGTCCTTGAGAGACTATACCGCCGTCATTGATATAAGCACCATCTGTTTCATTCAAAAAATCAATATTTCCGCCGGCACCCGGTGCAATAAAGGTGACTCTGTTATCAAACTTTATATTGTAAACAGAAGCACTGAAGGCAAGATCATTACCAGTATAACGCAGACCTAAGTCGGTATTTATCGCGGTTTCTGGTTTAATATTATCCAGAACCGAGCCTTGACTCTCTAGTACCGCATCACGGATCGCAGCAAAGTTTTCCGAGTAACCACCAAAGACTTCCAATTTACTAGTCAGACTATACAGAAAGCCGATACTAGGTAAAATATCAGAATCAGAATTGACTGTAGCTGTGGACTGACCAGAGAAATTATCTGTACGAGTCAAATCAACCATGTACTTGGCGATACCTATATTAAGGGTAAAATCTTCCCACTCAATCTGATCTTGCAATGAAATTTTTATTGTATTAGTCACAAAGTTTTTATCGTACTGAGTCCAATATGGATTATTATCAAAATCGTAATAGACTGAAGCATCAATCACCTTTAGCCAAGTGCGACTTTCATCACGGTCTTGCTGCTCGACCCATAAAGCAGCGGTGATCTGATGATTATCAATCTCATAGTTAAGTTTAGAGGTTGCACCATAGCGACTTTTCCAGTAATTAGTATGACGAACTGACATCACTCGAGTCTGATCTGCTCCACCGCAAGATTCATAACAAGGCTGACCACTGGCATCGAGATACTCAAATGTTGTTTCAGTACCGCCCTTGTTAGTTGGATTACCGTTTTCATCGACCGCAGTAACTTGATATGGAGGAGCCCAACCACCTACACCTGTTTGCTTATGGTAATACGGTGTAATATTAATTTCGAGGGTATCACTCAGCTGCCAATCGATAGCAACATACCCTAGAGTATTTTTACGTGCGGTTACCCAAGTTTCTGCAAAATTCTGATCCACATCCGGATTGCCGCTCCAGTTAGAGGTCAGGCGATCCCAACTATCATTTTCTGAAAACTGCTCTAAGGAAAGACCATTGTAGTTATTTTCGAAAGTGTCGTCATGGGAAAGACGCGCCGTTATATTGACGTAGTCAAATTCAGAGACTAACTTAAATTCATAGTGAGAACGTTCAGTATAACCATTAGAGCCAGTTCCAATCCAACGATTAGTCGCCGTGTCCGAAAGACTAAAATAAGCGTAAGTGTCTTTGGCAAATTCGCCTGTATCGAAACGCATGAAGGTACGTCGGGCATTATAGTCACCCGTTGTAACTCCGAGCATAGCCCCTTTTTCATCAAGAGGGTTATCGGAGACAAAGTTCAGCGTACCGCCCAATGCCTCTAAGGACGCAGAAGCACTGTCTGCAGTGCCCTGAGAGACGTCGACAAACTGAGTGTTTTCACTATCTAGATAACGGTTGGCTCTAGCACCACCGCCATAAGATGAACCACCGTTGGGAATGCCATCGATCGTTATGCCCAGTTGCTGATCATTGAGGTTGATGCTGAATCCGCGCATGCTCACCGTCGAAGACCAGTCATCTCCGCCAAAGGCATCGCCCTCTTCGATGCTAATGCCCGGCAGGTTATTGACCATGCCCATCACACTGCCAACAGCAGGTTGCAATTGTTTTTGCTCTGCGCCAGCCGAGTTATTGCTGTAGGTCGTGCGTTTTCCTACGACGACTATCTGCTCTATTTCCGCATCCTTTTTAGCGACTTCTGTCGCGACCTCCTCGGCCGTAACCGACATTGATAACCCCAGCGTCACTGCCATTGCTACCATACTTATCTTGTAGTTATACATTGTTAATATCACCTTATAGTTATATTTATTAGATTACTCGTTGTTGTAACTGCTTTTTGATACTATTTTCTATTTAATTACCGTCTGGAGGTATTCTCCGTTTTGGCATCCTCGCTAATAAGCTCCTGCATCGCGGCAATTACTCCATGTAGTCGCATCCTTGCGCATTTTCTGCATAATTAGTGTTCATCTGAGATGTTTACGGATGAGCACTGGTTAATTACTTATAAAATATTCATTCCCCACTGGACTCGCTGGTGATGGTCTGTTGTAAAAAATTAAGTAACCATTTCATCGCCAAAATATCATCTACCTCGTGGGTAAATGTATTAGCACCTATTCTGATAACGGCTGCTGGAATTAAGTCTTTTCGTGTATTCATTAGTGCCAATGAATAGGCCCGACTAAATTCCGGATGCCCCTGAATGCCCAGGAAATGGTTGTTAACCTGAATCAGACTAAAGGGACAAAAATCATTGCTAACCAAAACTTGCGCATGAGGCGGCAATTCAACAATTTGATCTTGATGACTAACCACTAGATCGAGCTTGACCTGGGGCGGTACCATCCAATTTCTCGGGTTAACTATTTCGCTAAAGGCAACACCTATTGCCCAGCCTTTATTTGATTTATTGACCCGTCCGCCCAATGCCTTGGCAATCAGCTGATGGCCAAAACAAATACCGACAAAGCCTTTGCCGCTCTCATAGAGTTGGCGAATAAAGTCTTCCAATTCATGAATCCAAACGTTGTCGTCATTGACTCCCCATCGACTGCCGCTAGTCATGTAGACATCACAGGCATTAATATCTGTGGGCAGCTCACGATCTATCGCCGAAAAGAACTTGACTTCTACTTGCGGGTCAACCCGTTCAATGATGTCCAAGAACATCTCGGGATAGTCACCAAATTCAGGCTGTAATTTTTCCTGAACCTGATCGCAGATTAATATTCCTAATCTCATCATCAGTGTCTCTACAGTTCGCCTTTAATGGCAGATAAACATATAGCTGAATATTGGGCGACACTGAACTGAATCGGGTTGCCTCCTGCCGCTGGATCGTCAAACGCCATTTGTCCAATCTTGTCCACCTGCGCTGAATCAATATTGGCCTCAGCCAGACTATGAGGGATCCCCAACTGTTCTCTCATCTCTAGGATCCAGTTGAAAAAACCGTCAAAACTAGCGTCTTCAAGTTCGAGATAGCGTGCTAAACGTTCAATTCGCGGTTCAATCGCACTGCGGTTTGCCTTTAGCACATAGGGCATCAAGATCGCGTTTAACAAACCGTGATGACTGTCATAAAGTGCACCAAGCGAATGAGCCAAAGCATGCATCCCCCCTAGCCCACGCTGAAAAGCGGTGGCCCCCATAGTCGAGGCAACCATTACCTGCGCTCGCGCTTTCAGATCTTCACCATCGATTGTAGCGCGAGGTAAGTAGTTTTTAATCAAGCGAATAGCTTCCAACGCAATACCTTCAGCCATCGGATGAAAATAAGGTGCACAGTAAGCTTCTAGGGCATGGGATAATGCGTCCATTCCCGTCGCCGCCGTCATACCTGCGGGTAAACCTTCGGTTAGCTGTGGATCCAGAATCACAATTTCAGGCAACATTTTGGGATGAAAGATCAACCGCTTAAGATGCTGCTGGCTGTCAGTGATGACCGAGGCACGTCCCACTTCAGAGCCTGTTCCTGAGGTAGTCGGCACGGCAACAACGGGTGCCATAGTATCGGTACAGACTCGAGTCCAGTTATCACCGGCATCTTCAAAGTCCCACAGCTGGCGATGTTGACCGACCATCAAGGCAACCGCTTTGGCAGCATCAAGCGCCGAGCCACCGCCAAAGGCGATAACACCGTCATGTTCTCCTTGCCTGTAAACCTTAACCCCATCACTAACATTCTCACCAGTCGGATTGGCTTTTATCTGCGAAAACAACTCACAACGCAGTCCTGCTTGTTGACAGCTTGCTATAGCCTGTTTAACCATCGGTAGCTCAGCCAAGCCAGGATCGGTAATTAACAGGGGAGCTTTCATTCCCAATTCCTGACATGCTTCCGCTAATTCACTGATCCTTCCAATACCATGACGAATATTAGTCGGATAATTCCAATTAGCATTAAATTGATCGAACACCATCATATTTCCTTAAACTTTATTTTTTACATGAAATGACTTGGGACGGGTCAGTGACTCATAGCCCATACTAGATAAGGTGCAGCCGCGCCCCGAGTTTTTAACACCGGTCCACGCTAAAGCGGGATCGAGATAATCACAGCGATTGACAAAGAAGGTGCCAGTCTCAACCTGTTCCCCAATCGCAACAGCGGTCTCGATATCGCTACTAAATACCGATGCGGTCAGGCCAAACTCTGAATCGTTCATCAAGGCAATAGCTTGCTGATCACTGTCGACTTTCATGATGCCGACGACCGGACCGAAGCTTTCCTCGGTCATCACTCGCATGCTGTGATCGACATTAGTCAGTATTTGCGGCGCTAAATAAGCAGTTCCAGGCTGATCGAGTGGAAAACTCTTGGGATCAATATGAGTAATTGCGCCAGACTTGACCGCGTCATTGATTTGACCACGAACGAATTCTGCGGCAACGCTTCTGACCACTGGCCCCAGTGTCGTCTCAACATCGTCGGAACGTCCAAGCCGATATTCGTTAACCTGCGCCACGGCGCGAGTGACAAATTCGTCATAAACATCACCATGAACATAGATCCTTTCGATACCACAGCAAGATTGTCCTGAATTGAAAAAGGCACCGTCGATCGTAGTTTCGACCGCGTGAGCGATATCGGCATCAGCTCTGACATAGGCGGGATCTTTACCGCCCAGTTCGAGACCAACCCCAATAAACCTGCCACTGGCCGCGCGTTCAACCATGGCGCCACCAGCAACCGAACCAGTAAAGGCGACATAGTTAATTTGTGGATCTTTAATAATCATTTCGGTATCGCTATGACTTAGGTGCAAATATTGAAAAACACCTTGAGGTAGCTCAGCCTGCTTAAAGGCGCGATCAAGTTGTTCTGCGCATAACGGCGTTTGCGCAGCAGTTTTAGGTGAAGCCAGTGTTTGAGCTATATAAGGGCTAGCG
>TARA_R110001592_G_scaffold49953_2_pt1 | contig 12453 bp, 10 predicted proteins | sample TARA_R110001592 | Tara Oceans TARA_R110001592 (sample SAMEA4398387) | marine metagenome | biome: Polar Biome; feature: [SRF] surface water layer (ENVO:00010504); material: water (ENVO:00002006), including particulate matter (ENVO:01000060) such as... | depth 5 m
CGGTTACCTGTCGCCTTACTTTATCAATAATCAGGAAAGCATGAGTGTCGAACACGACGATGCCTTCATTTTGTTGGTTGATAAGAAAATTTCCAATATTCGCGAGTTGTTGCCGCTGCTGGAGAACGTTGCCAAAGCCGGCAAGCCACTGATTATTATCGCGGAAGATGTAGAAGGTGAAGCACTGGCTACGCTGGTGGTTAACAATCTGCGTGGTATCGTCAAGGTCGCCACCTGTAAAGCACCGGGATTTGGTGATCGTCGCAAAGCCATGCTGGAGGATATTGCTGTCCTCACCGGTGGTACGGTGATTTCTGAAGAAGTGGGTCTGGACCTGGAGTCAGCGACGCTGGATCACCTGGGTACTGCCAAGCGCGTGGCCATGACCAAGGAAAATACCACTATTGTGGACGGTTCTGGAGATCACGGTGCCATTCAGGGTCGAGTCAATCAGATTCGTGCCCAGATCGAAGATACTTCCTCGGACTACGACCGTGAAAAGCTGCAGGAGCGAGTTGCCAAGCTGGCTGGCGGTGTTGCAGTGATCAAGGTCGGTGCTGCCACTGAAACGGAGATGAAGGAGAAGAAAGCCCGTGTGGAAGATGCGTTGCACGCCACCCGTGCTGCAGTAGAGGAAGGTGTTGTGCCTGGCGGTGGTGTTGCCCTGATTCGTGCGCTTCAGGCGATTGAGTCGCTGAAAGGTGAAAACCACGACCAGGATGCCGGAATCAGTCTTGCCCGTCGTGCTATGGAAAGCCCACTTCGCCAGATCGTTACCAACGCCGGTGAGGAAGCCTCCGTGGTAGTGGCCAAGGTCAAGCAAGGTAAAGGCAACTACGGTTACAACGCCGGAACAGGTGAATACGGTGACATGATTGCCATGGGTATTCTCGACCCCGCCAAGGTGACCCGTACAGCGTTGCAGGCGGCAGGTTCGATTGCCGGTTTGATGGTGACCACCGAAGCCATGGTGGCAGAGGCACCTCAGGAGAACAATGCTGGTGGTGGCATGCCCGATATGGGTGGTATGGGTGGTATGGGTGGTATGGGCGGCATGATGTAAACGTCCAAGCATACTCTCAATAAACCTCAAAAAGGCCTGCAAACCGAGTGTTTGCAGGCCTTTTTTAGCTTGGTGTAGCATTTCATGATAACCCATCAATTACTGGGATATTGATTGGGGGCAGGTTGGTTAGAGAAAATGATGCATCTGTCCACTTAGTGGCCTTCGCGTCTTCGCGAGAGGTGTTCTTATTTGTAGAAGTCTGTTACCCCTCGGCGAGTTTGCGATACAGCGAACGTACACTGATGCCGGCGATCTTTGCCACCTTGCTCTTGTCCCCCTGGTGCGTTGACATTAATGTCAGCAGGTAATTGTATTCCAGTGTCTTGAGATCAATGTCCTGTTGCTCGATGCGAGGTTGCGGAATTTGCGGTAAGTCGTTCAAGCACCTGATAATCACCGAGTCATCAATGACATTGGATTGCTTGAAGATTAGCGCGCGCTCCATTAGGTTGCGCAACTCACGGACGTTGCCCGGAAAGGACTGTTGTTGCAGGAGCTTGACGGCGGAATTGCTGATATGGAGCTTGTCGCCGCCACTGATTTTCTCGAGAACGGATTTGGCGATCAAAGCGATGTCTTCGTACCGCTTGCGCAGTGGTGGTAGCTCAATGGGGAAGACATTGATGCGGTAATAGAGATCTTCGCGGAACTCGCCGCGCTCAATCAGTGCCGGCAGATTCTTGTGGGTGGCGCAGATCAGTCGAAATCGGGCGCGCTTGATTTCTGTGTTGCCCACTGCACGGTAGGTTCCTGTTTCCAGCAAGCGCAAAAGCTTGACCTGCATGCCCAGTGGTACGTCGCCGATTTCGTCGAGAAACAGCGTGCCGTCCTCGGCGGCTTCTATCAATCCGGCTTTCCTGGAGATGGCGCCGGTAAACGCCCCCTTGACGTGACCAAACAGTTCACTTTCGAACAGCGTCTCCGTAAGACCGGCACATTCTACGGTGACTAGGGGTCGATCGTGCCTGGGGCTGGCTTGATGGATGGCGCTGGCGGCCATTTCCTTGCCTGTCCCGGATTCGCCCAGCAGCAACACGGCGGTGTCCCTGGCTGCAACCAGGTTGATCATATCTACCATGTGGTTGAAGGGGGGGCTGCGGCCCACCATCTGTCTGGTGCTGGATTCTGCGCTGGCGATGCTGACCGGCTTTAATAACTCTACAAAAAACTTGGGGCGTCCCTCATCGTCCAGGATGGGTAGCATTTCCACGTCCACATATTCCTTCCCCCGAGATGTATTGTGGATATGCAAAACCCGCTCTTTTTGTCGGGAGTCTGTGCAGGTGGCCAAGGGGCAAGTCTCGCCGGCCTGATCGCAGGGGCGGTCGTAGCCATGAGATACCTCAAAACAATGAGCGGGGCGTCCGGGCTCGATCTCGCCGAAACTCTCCAGGTATCGTTCGTTGGTGGCGAGGATCCGGTAGTCGTTGGTGACCAGAATGGCCGGGCATTCAAACCCGTCGAGTATGCGGGCAGCTTCCTGATTGGTGTCGCTGGCGATCAAGTGCATGGCTGTCAAATCCGGCAAACGTGTTTGCCAATAATGACAAAGGTGGGTCGGCTGCGGCAACTGCTTTTATCACTCTTGAGTTTATTTCTAAAAAAATTCAGGTAAAACAATTGGCTACTGCATATAGTGTTGTTTGGTAAATACTTGGCATAAGGATTGCAAAAATAATCTCAAGATCAGAGTTGCTGGCATAGTGGAACACGACATGCAGTCCACCCCACCCCACAGTGGAGCAACATCTCCATTCACCATAATTGGGAGGAGTCCCTTTTGGAATTTGATGCTTTTGTTCTGGCGCGCATGCAGTTCGCCGCCAACATAACTTTCCATATTCTTTTTCCCAGTATTTCCATCGGCCTGGCCTGGGTGTTGTTTTACTTTCGTGCCCGCTTTACGTTGAGTGGCGAAAAAGCCTGGGAGTATGCCTATTATTTCTGGGTGAAGGTTTTTGCCCTGACGTTTGCCATGGGTGTGGTTTCCGGGATCACCATGAGTTTCCAGTTCGGCACTAACTGGCCGGGCTTTATGGAACACGCCGGCAATGTCGCCGGTCCTCTGCTGGGCTATGAGGTACTGACTGCGTTCTTTCTCGAAGCCTCTTTCCTCGGGATCATGTTGTTCGGCAAGGATCGGGTATCAAACCGCATGCACTTGGTCGCCTCTTTTCTCGTGGCTTTCGGCACCCTCCTGTCTGCCTTCTGGATCCTCAGTCTCAATTCCTGGATGCAAACGCCATCTGGTTTTTCCATGGAAAACGGCCGGGTAATGGTGGACAGCTGGTGGGCAGTTATTTTCAATCCGTCGTTTCCCTATCGGTTTATTCACATGACGCTGGCGTCGTTTCTGACCACAGCTTTTTTGATCACCGGGGTCAGTGCCTGGCGGCGTAGAAAAAAGGTCGACGGGCCGGCAACCTGGAACGTCATGAAAACCGGTATTGTCATCGCCGCGGTGCTGGCGCCCGTGCAGATCCTGGTGGGGGATATCCACGGGCTGAACACGCTAGAGCATCAACCGGCGAAAATCGCGGCCATGGAGGCGATTTGGGAGACGGAGAGGGGCGCGTCTTTTACGGTCTTCGGTTTGCCCGATGAAGAGAGCCGGGAAACACGATTTGCACTGAAGATCCCCTATGCCGCCAGCTGGATTTTGACCCACGAACTGGACGGTGAGGTGAGAGGCTTGAGCGAATTTGCCGATCATCCCCCTGTGGGTTGGGTGTTCTGGTCTTTCCGGGTCATGCTGGCGGTTGGCAGTTTAATGCTGTTGGTTAGCTGGTGGGCTGCCTGGCATGTCTGGCGCGACCGGGTGCCAGGTCCGGCCTTGTTGCGGGCACTGTCGTGGATGACTTTTTCCGGCTGGGTTGCGGTGGTAGCCGGCTGGTACGTGACCGAGATCGGCCGTCAGCCTTGGATCGTCGATGGCGTGCTGCGTACCGCGGATGTTGTGGCTGACCACGCCTCCGCGACGCTCACGGGGACTCTGTTGGGCTATGTCGCACTTTATGTCTTTCTCCTGATGGCCTATATCGGCGCCTTACGTTATCTGGCTAGCAAACCGGCGGCATCCATGGTGATAAAAAAACAACCAATCGTTTCGCAGCAGCAAGGCACGGAGGGAGCGCACTGATGGAATTCTGGTTACCAATTGTCTATGTCGCCATCATGGGGCTGGCGTTGTTGATCTATGTCGTGCTGGATGGTTACGACTTGGGTGTAGGCCTGCTTTTACCGGCCGCCGACGAGCGGGAAAAAGACATCATGATCGCGTCCATAGGTCCGTTTTGGGATGCCAATGAAACCTGGATCGTACTCGGTGTGGGCGTGCTGTTGATTGCTTTTCCCATGGCTCACGGTGCCATCCTGACAGCGCTTTACATCCCCGTGACTCTGATGTTGATGGGTTTAATCCTGCGCGGAGTAGCTTTCGATCTGCGCGTCAAGGCGGGTGACCATCGCAAGCAGTTGTGGAACCGGGCCTTCTTCCTGGGGTCATTGGTTGCCGCGGTTTCCCAGGGCTGGATGCTTGGTGCCTATGTCACTGGCCTGCGCGGTGATCTGACAAGCCATCTGTTTGCCCTGTTGATCGGGCTGACTTTGCCGGCGTTCTATCTGCTGCTTGGGTCGGCCTGGTTGCTGATGAAAACGGAAGGCGCCTTGTTCGACAAGGCATTGCGTTGGGCACGCTGGTCGGTGTTGCCCACCGGGCTGGGTCTGCTGGCGGTGTCGATAGCTACGCCGATTGCCAGCGGGGCTATCGCCGCCAAATGGTTCACGCTGCCGAATTTTATAGGACTGTTGCCGATTCCAGTGTCCTGCCTGGCGTTCTACGCGGGCATCGTATGGCTCCTGCGGCGTGACAACTGGCTCCGCGAAGGTCACAGCTGGGTGATTTTCGTTGCGATTGTGTTGATCTGCCTGATGGCATCACTGGGACTGGCCTACAGTATCTATCCCGATATCATCATTGGTGAGATGACGATTTGGGAGGCCTCGGCCTCTGTCAGTTCCCTTTTGTTTACTCTGGTGGGCATTGTTATCACGTTGCCCGCGATCCTTTTTTACACTATTTACGTCTACCGTGTTTTTCGCGGCAAGGCGACCGAATTGTCCTATGACTAGCATGAGATTGAGGAGCGAAACCATGAACCAGGCTATCGACTTTGAAGTAGATTTCGAGCACAAACCCGCAGTTGTGCCGTTTTTCGATGAGCAGACCAGTACCTTTTCCTATGTGGTGAAGGACCCGACTTCCCGTGCCTGTGCAGTGGTGGATTCGGTGATGGACCTCGATTATGCAGCTGGACGCTTAAATCTGGACGGTGCCGACAGGATTATCGACTACATCCGCAAGCAGGGGCTTGAGTTGGAATGGCTCATCGAGACCCATGTACACGCCGATCACTTATCCGCTTCGCCCTATATTCAGGAGAAACTGGGCGGCAAGCTCGGCATTGGCTCGGAAATAGTTACCGTACAGGAAACCTTTGGCAAGATTTTCAACGCCGGTACAGAATTCCAGCGTGATGGCTCCCAGTTTGATCACCTGTTTACCGATGCAGAGCAATACACCATCGGCAATATCGTCTGTCATGCCATTCACACACCGGGACATACGCCTGCCTGCATGACCCATCTCATCGGCGATGCCGCGTTTGTGGGGGACACTCTTTTCATGCCGGATGCCGGCACCGCAAGGGCGGATTTTCCGGGTGGTGACGCCCGCGTGCTTTACCAGTCCATCATGCGCGTACTGTCACTGCCGGACGAGGTGCGGATTTTCATGTGCCACGACTACCAACCCGGCGGCCGCGAGGTGGAATTTGCAACCACTGTGGGGGAACAGAAAGCGAATAACATCCATGTGGGGACCGGCAAGACCGAGGACGATTTCGTCGAGATGCGGGAGGCGCGCGACGCCACACTCGACATGCCGCGTCTGATACTGCCTTCCCTGCAGGTGAATATGCGCGCGGGACATATGCCGCCGGCCGAGGACAATGGCACGGTCTATCTGAAAATACCGTTGAATGTCCTGTGATAAGTAACCGGGCAGCATCGTGACCATTGCAATCCAATGAGAGAGGCATTTAATGGAAATTAAGCGAATCAATGACAGTTATTCCGTTTCCGGTCAAGTGAGTCCGGCAGACATCGACAAGCTGGCGGAGGCCGGTATTCGCAGCATCGTTTGCAATCGTCCCGATGGCGAAGGCGCCGACCAGCCCAACTTCTCGGAGATCGAGCAGGCGGCGCAGGCCAGAGGTATGGAGACGTACTACCTGCCGGTAACCTCGGGCAGGGTGCTGGACGAGGACGCGGCCAAGTTCGGCAAATTGATGCAGACCATGCCGCAGCCAGTGCATGCGTACTGTCGTAGCGGCATGCGTTCGACGACACTCTGGGCGTTGAATGAAGGCGCCAGACAGGCGGATCTGCAACAGATTCTGAAATCGGCCCGGGATGCTGGATATGATATGAGTGGCGTGGTGCAACGGATCGCCGGGCAGGGAGTCGAGGGGGCCGTTGAACCCGTCGGTCAGTACGATATTGTCATCGTCGGAGGGGGTGCAGCGGGTATTGCCGCTGCCTCGAGTATTCGGCAGCGCTCCCGCAACGTTTCCATCGCCATCATCGATCCGGCTGAACTTCATTATTATCAGCCCGGCTGGACCTTCGTTGGAGCCGGCGTGTTCAGCCCGGAAAAAACCGAACGCCGTATGGCCGCTCTCATTCCCAAGGGGGTGGAGTGGATCAAGGCGGCGGTGGCGGCCTTCGACCCGAAAAACGACGCGGTGATTCTGGAAGGCTGCCGAGCCGTGAAGTACAAACGGCTAGTAGTGGCGCCCGGTATAAAACTGGACTGGGATGCCATCGAAGGGCTGCCGGATACTTTGGGCCGCAATGGCGTCACCTCCAACTACCGTTTCGATCTGGCCCCCTATACTTGGGAGCTGGTGAAAAATATGACCTCCGGTCGGGCCCTATTCACCCAGCCGCCCATGCCCATTAAATGCGCCGGCGCGCCCCAGAAAGCGATGTACCTTTCGGCGGACTGGTGGTATCGCCAAGGGGTGCTCGGGGATATCGATGTCGAGTTCTACAATAGCGGTGCCGTACTGTTCGGCATCAAGGAGTATGTGCCGGCACTGATGGAATACGTGAAAAAGTACAACGCCAATCTCAATTTTCAGCATCGACTGTTTAAAATCGACGGCCCGGCACAGAAGGCGTGGTTCGAGCACACGGATGACAACGGCAATACCAAGGTGGTGGAGCGTGCTTTCGATATGATTCACGTCTGTCCACCGCAAACCGCGCCAGACTTTATCCGGGTTAGCCCACTGGTGGATGAAGCCGGTTGGGTAGATGTGGATCAGACCACATTGCGCCACAAAAAATACGACAACATCTGGTCATTGGGGGATGTCATAAACGCCCCCAACGCCAAAACGGCAGCGGCCGCCCGCAAGCAGGCACCGGTGGTGGCTACTAATGTCCTGTCGGACATGGGGCTGATAAAAGGTGTGGCGCATTACGATGGCTACGGGTCCTGTCCTCTGACGGTGGAGCGTGGAAAAGTGGTGCTGGCAGAGTTCGGTTATGGCGGCAAACTATTGCCCAGTTTCCCGCGCTGGTTGGTCAATGGTACCCGTCCGTCGCGCCTGTCCTGGTTGCTCAAGGAAAGAGTCATGCCACCGCTTTACTGGAAGGGCATGCTGCGTGGCAGGGAATGGCTGGCTAATCCCGTGATCAGTGACGAATGAAAAGAACTAACCACTGATGGCGGTAGGAGAGCTGTTTCCTTGTGTTGAGTGGTTGCGGCAATACGACCGCAAGATGCTGATCTGCGACACGATTGCGGCGGTGATCGTGACCATCATGCTCATTCCCCAGTCGCTCGCCTACGCCATGCTGGCGGGGTTGCCGCCGGAAATGGGGCTTTACGCCAGTATCCTGCCGTTGATTGCTTATGCCGCGTTCGGCACCAGTCGTACCCTCGCTGTGGGGCCGGTGGCAGTGGTATCGCTGCTCACCGCCGCCGCCGCGGGCAAGGTGGCTCAGCAAGGCTCGCCGGAGTACATGATGGCGGCCATTGTTCTGGCTCTTTTGTCGGGCATGATGTTGTTGTTAATGGGGGTCCTCCGTCTCGGCATGCTGGCGAACTTCCTGGCCCACCCGGTGATCGCGGGCTTTATAACGGCGTCCGGGATTATTATCGCAGTCAGTCAGGTACGCCACATTCTCGGCATTGAAGCCCATGGGGAGAATCTTTTTGATTTGTTGGTCTCGCTTTATCAACATCTGGGTGATGCCAACATTTCCACCATGGTGGTAGGTGTGGGAGCCGTTGCCTTTCTCTTCTGGGTGCGCAGTGGACTTGCACCACTTCTCGTGCGCACAGGGCTTAACCCTGAGGCTGCCGGGATGGCTGCCAAAGCCGGGCCGGTATTATTGGTGATTGTCACCACGCTGGCCGCCTATGCCCTGGACCTGAAGGGGCAGGGTGTGGCTCTTGTCGGTGCTGTGCCCAAGGGCCTGCAGGACTTGACGATACCCACATTTTCACTGGAGCTTTGGGGTGAGCTGGCCGGTTCCGCGCTTTTGCTGTCGGTTATCGGTTTCGTGGAATCAGTCTCTGTCGGCCATACGCTGGCGGCCAAGCGTCGCCAGCGTATCTCTCCCAATCAGGAGTTGATTGGACTGGGCGCTTCCAATGTGGCTTCGGCGATTTCCGGGGGCATGCCGGTTACGGGCGGCTTTTCCCGCTCAGTAGTTAATTTCGACGCCGGCGCTGTCACCCCGGCAGCCGGTGTCTTCACAGCAGTCGGCATCGCGCTGGTGGCGTTGTTGCTCACACCCCTTCTATTTTTCCTGCCCAAAGCGACATTGGCAGCAACGATTATTGTCGCGGTCCTATCCCTAGTAGATCTGGCGATCCTGAAACGTGCGTGGAATTACTCCCTGTCGGATTTTCTCGCCGTGGCAATCACCATCGGTGTCACTCTGATATTGGGTGTGGAGCTGGGCGTTCTATGCGGTGTGCTCGCGTCCATTGGTATGCATCTGTACAAGACCGCCAAGCCCCATATTGCTGTAGTGGGACAGGTGCCGGGTACCGAGCACTTTCGCAATGTCAATCGACACGAGGTCATCACCGATCCCCGCATTCTATCGTTGCGTGTGGACGAGAGTCTGTACTTCGCCAACGCGAATTACCTGGAAGATCGTGTCTACGAGTTGCTTGCTCAGCGCCGGGAGCTCGAGCACGTCATCCTCCAGTGTACCGCAGTCAATGAAATCGACATGAGTGCCCTGGAATCACTGGAGGCGATCAACACCCGCTTGCGGGAAGCCGGCATTCAATTACATCTGTCGGAAGTTAAGGGGCCGGTCATGGATCTGCTGAAGTGTACGGACTTTCTCGAGCACCTTTCCGGTGAGGTCTACCTCAGTCATTATCAGTCAGTGAAGGCGCTGTCCGGTGACGGGGAGACGTCCTGATGTCGGTAGCGAGGCTGTTGATCACCAGTGTGGCGCACTGACGACATCTTGAGCAGGGTTGATGATGTCCCTGTTGCCGTTGATTCTGGTGTTTTTGCCGGAAGTGAGGAAAAGTGCTATTTGTGTATGGCACAGATTTACCAAACTGATCGCGGGCGAGGATGTCCGAGCTCCGCGGTCATTACAATTGTTAATCAGAAGGAGTCAACTATGAGTTTACGTCTTGGCGATACTGCCCCCAATTTTAAGATTGCCACCACCACAGGTGAAATCGATTTTCACGAGTGGGCCGGTGATTCCTGGGTGTTCTTTTTTAGCCACCCGGCAGATTTCACCCCGGTCTGTACCACGGAGATGGGCCGAACGGCACAGCTGGATGCCGAATTCACAGCCCGCAACGTCAAACCGTTGGGCCTGTCCACCGACACCGTGGAAGAGCACCTGAAGTGGATCAAGGATGTGGATGATACCCAGAATACCAGTCTCAAGTTTCCCATCGTCGCGGACAAGGATCACAAGGTGGCCCAGCTCTACAGCATGATCCATCCCGGGGAGAGCGAGACTGCCGCAGTGCGTTCGGTCTTCATTATCGATCCGGACAAGAAAATCCGGCTCACCATGACTTATCCCATGAGCGTGGGTCGCAATTTTACGGAGATACTGCGGGTTATCGATGCCCTGCAGCTGTCGGATGAAAAAGGTATCGCCACTCCCGCAGACTGGAAGAAAGGTGACAAGGTGATCATCCCCCCGAGTGTTTCGAACGACAAGGCGAAAGACCTTTTCCCCAACGGTTGGGATGAACTGCGCCCCTACCTGCGGCTGACTAAGGTGTAGGATCCAGAGCCGGTACGACGCCGGCTTTTAGTAATCGCCGCGCCCATTGTCGGCGTGGCAACCGCTTCCTGGTTCGGGATCACTTGGAGCATTGGTTGGAGTAGGCTATGAAAACTGCACACGATCTGGTGTTAGAAGCCAAACAGCATATTACCGAGATCAATACCGACGAGGCGGAAGTAGAAATAAAAAATGCTGATATTGTCATCGATATTCGGGAGCCTGAAGAGTTCCACCAGGGGCACATTCACGGTGCGGTGAATATCCCCCGCGGTATTCTGGAATTCAGACTCTCGTCAGTGCCGGAATTCGAAAACAGGGAAATGGGTATTGTGCTTTACTGCAAAACTAACGGTCGGGGCGCTCTGGCAGCAAAAAGCCTGAAGGAGATGGGTTACATTCAGGTTAAAACCATTGCTGGCGGTATGGATGCTTGGACAGCGGCAGACAAACCCATCGCAGTTCCTAGCAAACTCGATTTCGACTGATGATTGTAGCCATTTTACGCTTGGTAGTAATATGCCCGACAGCTGGAGGATCACCATGACTCCAACCCTGATCCGCATTTTTAAAGTTAGGACGCTGTTGCTCTTTATCGTCGGAGTAACCCCTCCCTCCCCTCTCACTTTATGGACAGACGGAATCCAATGGTGACAAACTGACCAATGAAAAACAGCGCTCATGGAGCAGTTTATCCCGTTCTGTTTGAGAGGCCGCTGATAATTGCCACAGAGGAACTGGCTGCCCCGATCTGAGTGAAGGATCGGTGAAGTCTCAACTTGCCGCTGTCAGATAGCCATCTCAACAGCAGGCATCACCATCTGCCGATCCTGTCGGTAATGCATAGTCCAGCCGACAACTAACTTGCTGAACAGGTCGATAATCACACACAAATAGAGCTTACCTTCGCTAATAGATACCTCAATTATATCAGTGGCCTACCGGGTTTCGGCGCAGTGAAGTTGCGCTCTAGATGGTTCTGTCACCCCCAATAAAAAAGGCTCCCGTTTGGGAGCCTTTTTTATTGGATACAGCAAATTGCTCAGGCAAAGTTGCTGTTGACGAACTGCCAGTTCACCAACTTCCAGAAAGCTTCCAGGTAGTTGGGGCGGGAATTGCGGTAATCGATGTAATAGGCATGTTCCCAGACGTCGACGGTAAGCAGCGGGGTGACGCTGTCATCGGTCAGCGGGGTGCCGGCGTTACTGGTGTTGACGATAGCCACACTGCCATCGGCCTTTTTCACCAGCCAGGTCCAGCCGGAGCCAAAGTTGTTGGCGGCGCTGGTGTTGAAGGCTTCCTTGAACTTGTCGAAAGAGTCGAAGGTGCTGTTTATGGCATCGGCGACCGGGCCGGTGGGTTCGCCGCCGCCCTTGGGGCTCAGGCAGTTCCAGTAGAAGGTGTGGTTCCATATCTGAGCGGCGTTGTTAAAGGTGCCTCCGGAGGCAGTTTTCACGACTTCTTCAAGGCTTTTGCCTTCGAACTCAGTACCGGGAACCAGGCCGTTCAGCTTGTCGACGTAGGTTTTGTGGTGCTTGCCGTAATGGTACTCCAGAGTTTCCCGGGAGATCTGTGGGGCGAGTGCATCCATCGCGTAGGGAAGTTCAGGTAATGTAAAAGCCATGATGGTCATCCTTTGGTTACAACGATAAAGGCGCCTTGGATGTGTTGTTACAACAACAGGCATCCGTTTGGCGGAAAGATTTATTCCAGGTGGACGCGGTCGGAGCGGGGAAGTATTGCGAATGGACAGCCCGGTAGTCGATGCCACCAGGTTATCCGGAAAACCTTCCAAGAGTCTGCCGAGAAAAGTTGGCGCCCATTGGACGGGTTAGTATAGCAAACATTGGATGGAAAAGCCTGGCCAGGACAGGATTTACCATGCCCTGCTTCAGGGCAAAAGCCAGGATTGGCGGGGGCTTTTTTATCTTCATGGCATTTTGTGACAGAATTAAATAGACATGGTGGGTGATTCCGATTGCTATAATTACGGCGTCGGGGGATTTATCCATAGCCCAACAAGTGCTCAAATGCTT
>TARA_R110001592_G_scaffold215613_2_pt1 | contig 12449 bp, 15 predicted proteins | sample TARA_R110001592 | Tara Oceans TARA_R110001592 (sample SAMEA4398387) | marine metagenome | biome: Polar Biome; feature: [SRF] surface water layer (ENVO:00010504); material: water (ENVO:00002006), including particulate matter (ENVO:01000060) such as... | depth 5 m
GCAGATGATCTAAGAATTCACTCAGGCATAGGCACTATGTCGAAAGAATTTGTAATGGGAACGCTTCATAAATATGATTGGGTTCAAATGGCGGGTGCAATCGAACATCCTGAAATCGGCAAGATAACAGATATGAGCGAAGAATGTAACAAGGCACATGGAACAACCGATGCTTATCTGAAAATATATCCAGTAAATGGTTACGGAGATCAAAGAACACTACGACAAGTAATAAACATTGAAAAACCAGATGCGATAATGCACTTCACAGATCCAAGATTTTGGGGCTGGCTATATTCAATGGAGCATGAGATAAGACAAAGCATTCCTATTATGTATTATAATATATGGGACGACTTACCATTCCCTCATTGGAATGAAAATGCATATGAATCATGCGATGGCCTTATGGCAATATCAAAACAAACATACAATATAAACAAACATGTATGTAAGCGAAAGCCACGAGTAGAAGGCAAAGATTTATTTTATGTACCTCATGGAATAAATGAACAGCTATTCAAGCCCATTGATAAGACAAGCGAAGAGTATGTTAAATTAACAGACAACATATTTAACGGAAGACAATACGATTATACAATGCTGTTTAATAGCAGAAATATAAGAAGAAAAGGAATTTCGAATATACTTGTAGCTTATGCAATGATGACAGAAGATTTATCACAGGAGCAAAGAGACAAGATAGCTCTTATATTACACACAGATCCAGTAGATAATAATGGAACAGACTTACCGGCTGTAGCTTCTACTGTATGTCCAAAAAGAAACGTTATATTTAGCAACCAGAAGATGCCGGCAGACGCACTTAATATATTGTACAATGCAGCTGACGTCGTGTTACAGCCATCATCAGCTGAAGGCTTTGGATTATCTCACATGGAGGCAATGATGACAGCAACGCCAACTATAGCAACAGTTATAGGAGGTTTACAAGACCAAATGGGATTCAAGGTAGATGGAAAAGATGTAACAACAGCTAATTTTACAGAAGAAGTCCCAAGCAACAGCACAGGCAAGATGTCCAAAGTGTATGGTGAATGGGTGTATCCTCTCTGGCCTAACTTAAGCTTGGAAGGTTCACCACCAACGCCTTATATATATGACAGCAGGCCGACTATTCCAGATATTTCAAAAGGTATGACTTATTGGTACAATATGAAAAAAGAAGAAAGAGAAGAAAAAGGTATGGCTGGAAGAAACTGGGCAATCAAAAATGGATATACTCAAAAAGGTATGTGTCTTGCAATGATTAACGGTATCGATACAACACTATCAACTTTCAAGCCAAGAGCTAGTTATCAACTTATAGATACAGGTGCACCAAAGCCTGTATATAAATCAGGAGTATTATTATGAAGCCATATTTAGCAATTAGTTGTCCAGCGTCTAGTAGATCTGGATACGGAGATCATTCAAGAGATTTAATTAGAAGTTTAATTGAGATGGATTTATTTGAAATACATGTCATCGACCAGATGTGGGGCCACTGTCCTCAAAACGCATTAGAATCTTCAGATCCTATACAAAATCTTATAATCAAACAAAATATGCCAAAGCAGCCGGATATTTGGATTCAGGTTACAGTACCTGCTGAATTCCAACCTATAGGTAAATACAATATAGGAATTACTGCAGGAATCGAAACAACTTTAGCATCACCAACGTGGTTAGAAGGTTGCAATAAAATGCACAAGGTGATAGTACCTTCAGAGCATTCTAAATACGTACTTCAAAAATCTAATTTCGATAAAAAAGACAAGCAAACACAGCAGATTATTGAAAAGCTACAAGTAACAACTTCAGTTGAGGTTTTGTTTGAAGGATTGAATTTAGATGTTTTCAAGAAAACTGATATAATAGAGAAAGATATTAAACAAACTCTTGATAGTATAAAAGAAGATTTTTGCTTTCTCGTATGTGGCCATTGGCTAAACGGAGTGCAAGGTGAAGATAGAAAAGATATCGGAATGACAATTAAGACTTTTCTTGAAACGTTTAAAAACAAACAGCCTGGCAAAATGCCTGCTCTTGTAATGAAAACATCATCAGCAACGTTTTCAGTAACTGATAGAGAAGATATGCTTAGCAGAATTGAGCAGATAAAACAACAAGTATCTAACAACGGCAGGCTACCAAACATTTACTTGATACATGGTGATTTATCAGAAGAGCAGATGAATGGATTGTATAATCACAAGAAGGTAAAGGCAATGATATCATTCACGAAAGGTGAGGGATTCGGCCGACCACTTCTTGAATTTTCAAACACAGGTAAGCCCACAATCGCTTCTAACTGGTCAGGTCAAACAGACTTTCTATCAGCTTACGGAGTATCTTTACCTGGTAAACTATTGGATGTACACCCTTCAGTTGTTTGGGAAAATACAATTCTTAAGGAATCGCAATGGTTTACAGTTGACTATCAATTTGCTAGCCAGATATTGTCAGATGTATACAAGAACTACAAAAAACATCTACAAAAAACCAGAAAGCAAACTCAATATATAAAAGAAAATTTTTCATTGAATGAAATGACAGCAAGATTTAAAGAGATAATGACTGGAGTTATAAAAGATACACAGTCTTCACTAGGACAGCAACCTGATGATAAATCTTTGGCAAAAACGAATCAACAACTAGAGGAGTTACAGACTTATGAATAAAACAGAAATTTGGACTAAGAGTCCTATCACAGGAAAAGATATGGTAATGCAGGAATTTGATGATAAAAATGGAGTGTCTAAAATAGACCTAAGCTCTGGATTTTTTACAAATGAATTCCCATTAAATTATAAAAAACATTCGGATTTTGATATAAAGAAATATGAAAAAGGAATGCCTGAAATAATCAAGGATAATAGATTTGATGATGGCGAATCATATTGGTACCCATCAACAATACAGACAGAAGAATGCTTGGTATTCCCATCTGGACTTTTACAAGGTATCAAAAAAAATGAGGATGGTACTGAAGAAGTATTAGAAGAAAGACTTAAATGGTGCTGGGCACCTGTAAAAGCTTTGAAAGAATCTGAAAAAGTTGGAGACTTTGAGTCAAAAGCCGACATGGAGGAAGCGGAGTATTTTATAAATTATCTCGACGCTTGTAAGAAAGTAAAAGGATTTGGACTAGGTGACATATAATGGCAACAGTTAGACCTAGTTTTTTTGGACAACATTTAACTAATAAGCTTTCAGCAGCTATCGTTCCTAAAAGTGGCTTAGAAAAAGGTATGGTTATACAGACAAGATATAAAACTCTTGAAGGTAAAACAACTGACTATATGTTTTTGATACTACAGCCTCTTTACTTAGGAAAAGTTCACGTATTGAGTCTCAACGAATTTACAGTAATAAGACTTAACGAGCTAGCAAAGGAAACAGGCCTAAGAGTTATTCCAAAATTTAGAAAGCGAGGTTTAGCTATACCTAAATTGATAATGAATGAATCCGCTCAAAGATTTTATCATGGAAAGTTGATGAGAGGTGGCGATATGAAGAGACTATATAACAACAGTTATAGAACTCTATTCCAAAACAAAATGGCGCTATGTCAGTTGATCGATTATGATTTTGACGATAGCATAACGGTTATATAGATTATGAAAAAAATTATATTTGTTGCAGATTTTTTTGTTAATGAGATCTTCGGAGGCGGAGAGATAGTTAATGACGAAATAATTAAAGCTTTAGAAAAAAACAATCATGATGTACATAAGGTAAAATGTACAGATTTAACAATAGAAATGATAGACTGTAGTCTGATAATAGCTAATTTTATACAGCTCCCTATGGGTATAAAGCTACATCTAGAAAAGAATTGCAGTTATTCGATTATTGAACATGATCACAAATATGTCGAAGAACGAGACGTATCTGATTACAATAATTATCTAGTACCACCTAACAAGATAATAAATAGAGAATTCTATAAAAACGCAGAATATGTATATTGTCAATCGAAGTTACACAGTGATATAGTAAGCAAAAATATAGGATTGAATAATGTTGTAAATCTTTCAACAAGTATATGGTCTGATGAACATCTTGATATAATAGAAAAATCAATTACAGATAAGAAAGTTCCACGAACAGCCATACTAAATTCTAACAACCCTATAAAAAATACAAATTTATGTATTGAGTACTGTGAAAGTAAAAATATAAAATATGATCTTATTGGCCCTTCAGAATATGAAGAGTTAATGCATACTATGGCAAAGTATGAAAAAGTATTGGTTTTACCAGGAGTACTTGAAACATTCAACAGATTTTTGGTAGAAGCTAGAATGTTAGGGTGCAAGGTTACCACTGATAATAAGAACGGTAGCACTTCAGAAGAGTGGTTTTCTAGACTGAAAGGCAAAGAATTACTTGACTTCATTAGAGCATCGAAAGAGAGCTTTATAGAGAACTTTACACAAGAGCCAAAGTTATATAATCATGAATTACCTTTGGTTTCGATAATAACTTCAAAGTTTGAAGGCGAAAAACATATTGATGCATTTTTAGAAAATATGACATCTCAGTCTATGTTTAGTTCGTGCGAACTTATTATAGTAGACGCAACACCAGGACCTCCATGCGAAACTATTCTTGCTAAGATGAGAATACACGACAATATAATATATAAAAAGATAGAAGAAGATCCAGGTATATATGGCTGTTGGAATATAGGAATAGAATTAGCAAAAGGTGAATATATTACAAACGCAAATTTAGATGATAGACGAGCGGACACTAATATCGAGCATCATGTTCGATTGCTAGAGAAAAATAAAGATATAGATCTTGCTTATAGCGAAGTATACATAACAGAAAACGATTTTGAAGATTTTTACAAAAATACATCTCAGGGAAGAGTATATCCTATAAAGGAGTTTTCAAATGAAAACATGTCAAAATGCTTACCAGGCTGCATGCCAGTGTGGAGAAAGTCTATGCACGAAGGGATTGGATTGTTTAATTCAGAAACAAAAATGGCAGGAGACTGGGATATGTGGCTAAAAGCTGTAAGAAATGGCTCAAAATTTATAAAATTAGATGGTGTATACGGTATGTATTATATGAATCCTGATGGGCTGTCAACAAACCATAAGGTGCAAAAAGAACGTTGGTTAGAGGAGCAGAAGATTTTCAATGAATATAAAGACATCTTCCCTATTTCAGCAAAACAACTAGACGGGTATTTTAATAGATGAAAAAACTAATATGCTTTAGTCTTTGGGGAGACAACCCAACATATACAGTTGGTGCAATTAAAAATGCAGATTTAGCAAAGAAACATTATCCTGGATGGATTTGTAGATACTATATTGCTGATTGTGTGCCGAAGGATATTGTAGATGAAATTTTAAGTAGAGACAATACTGAAATAATGTATATGGGAAAAGGCGATTGGACTGCAATGTTTTGGAGATTCTATCCAGCTTCACACTCAGATTGCGAAATAATGTTATCAAGAGATACTGATAGTAGATTAAACAGTAGAGAAGCTGCAGCAGTTAACGAATGGATTGATAGCGGAAAAGCTTTTCATATTATGAGAGACCACCCACAACACAGAACAGAAATTCTTGGAGGTATGTGGGGAGTAAGAGGTGATTTATTGATAAATCTTGAAAGTATGATCGATGATTATATTAAAGGAGATTTTTGGCAAGTTGATCAAAATTTCTTAAGAGAAAAAGTATACCCTTTAATTAGAAATAATTGCTGTATACATGATGAGTTTTTTGAAAGAGCTCCATTCCCAACAGAGAGAAAAAAGGGACTGTTCATAGGGCAGGCTTTCGATGAGCATGATAACGTATTATACCCAGAACATAGTAAATTAGTTTAATAAGATTATAATTAGGAGAAAACAATGAAAAATTTAAGCAATGTAAAACCAGAAGATTTTCTATTAAGATGCAAAGGAGGATTTGTAGAAAATAGAAAAATGATATATAAAGGTGTTGAGTACAACATACCATATTCAACAGTCACCGTGGGAGGAGAAAGACTAGAAGGATTAAGAGAGAATTTCAAAAGATTTGAGTTATATGAAAGACTTATAAGTGAACACACAACAGGTAGAAATTCATACCTAGACGTAGGTTGTAATTTAGGAGTATTTGTAAGAAACTTTTCAGATATGTTTAATTCAGTTACAGGAGTAGATTATGAGTCATATTATATAGATCAAGCAAAGTTTTTATTTGAAGATTTAAGTGATAGCTTTATACTCAATGATATCAACGCAACACCGTTAACTTCATTTTTATCTGAACCGTTTGATGTAATCACTTCAAACTCGATGTTCGAATACATATCCGACAAAGAAAGATTTGCAAATCATTTATGCTCACTTACTAAAGAGATGTGTATTGTAGAAGGTCACAGTGAAGATATTCATTTAGGACATGATGTTAAATATGAAAAGATATTAAAAGAACAAGATTGGGACGTAACAAGAATAAATGAAACAACTGACGTAGGTATCAACGCACCAGAACATACAAAAAACGATGGAAGACCGGTTTGGATCTGCAAGAAATAAAAGAATATATACCAGAAACAAACACAGTTAATAAAGATAGAAAATACTATATAAAAAATAATATCTTTATAAAAACAGATGAAGATGTCAATAGAGGGAAAAGCGAAGCAAAGTTTTTAGAACAATTAAATCATAAATATATTCAAAAATATATAGATTCTTATACTAAAGATGGTTTATCGTATATGGAAACTGCATACTTCAATGGTGTAACGCTAGAAAACAATTTATTTTCTGACAATGAAATTATTACAATACAATCTCAAATGTTAGAAGTAATATCTTATCTTACAACTAAAGGTATAAAACACGGTGATATAAATGTAAGTAATATAATGTTTGATGGAAATAGTATATTGTTAATTGATTTTGAAACTGCATCGTATGGAGATCCTATCGATGATCTGTTTGGAGAATATAATCATCAAGGTGTAGTCAACACACTTAATATAATTAAAAGACGGATATGATTAGAATAGATGACTATCCGCACGGTGACAAAAATATGTATAGCAGAAACATGCATGCGTGTGAGGTAGAGCTTTCAAAGATAATAGATATTCTTGAATCATACAAAGTTGATTATATTTTAGGAGCATCACCATTATTATTAAGCGATAACCACTTCAAGCAGTTAAACAGAATAAAAAGTGGAAGGGTAGTGATGCATGGATTTGATCACGGATTTGGAAATGTTAAATCTTGGCACAACGTCGTAGACTGCTGGCCTGACGGAGGTGAATTTAGTTTTTATACTGAGGCTCAGTTAAGAAAGATTTACAATGTTTGCAATGAAATGCTTAAGGAGAGATTGAATTGCTATGATGAAGAGCATTTCATACCCCCTTTTAATTGCGTTAACAAAGATATTATAAACGTATTAAAATCATCGAAAGTAAAATACGTACACACTTGCGATAAAGAATATGAATCGTATAATCAAAAAGATTTAGATATAGGGGATCTTGAATTCATAATATCTAAATATCAAGTTGGGTACCATGATGTACACGAGGTAGTAAATAATTTTGACAAAATAGATTCTCAAATCACGCTACATTGGATCTACGACATTCAGAAACATAACTATTTAGATAACTATAAAAAACTATGTGAGAAAATAATATGAAAGTACTAATTATACAGGAAAACGGAAGACACGAAGAAAATAGAAATTTTAGAGAGTGCTTTTGTTTACAAAGAAGTTTTATAAAGCTAGGTAATACTGCAGACGTATGGGGACTAGGCCATGAAAACTATAACACGACACCAGATTATGAAGATTATGATTTGATAATAAACTTAGAAAATTATGCAAATACTGCTGGTAATTGGGTGCCAAACTTAAAAGACATAGACACGACAAAGTTTTTGTGGTCAATCGATGCACACTGCAGAGGGACAGAGCAGTACGATTATGAATTTTCAAATGGTAAATATGATATATTACTTCACTCAACGAAAGATTATGCAACAGGCGGAAGCAGAGTGTGGTTCCCGAATGCTTACGATGATACAATAATTGATAAGCGTGAAGTTGAAAACCGATGTGATGTAGGATTCTGCGGTAGTATGCTAAATCGTAAAATGTTTATGGACAAACTTGATGATAAGTATAAGTTTATACATGATAACTTCGTATTAGGTGAGAGTATGGTAAAAGCCATAAATTCATACAAAATACACTTCAACCAAAATCTTTCTACAGACATAAATTATAGAAATTTTGAAACTATTGGTTGTGGAATACCACTTGTAACAAACGAAAACTATCAATATGAATTACTTGGATTTAGACACGGAGTGAATGCTATGTTTTTCTCTAACATAGGAGAATTATACGGCTGCATTGACAAGTTACTGTCCGATAAAGAATTTAGAACTAGTATTGGAAGCGCAGGGTATGAGCTTGCAAAAAAACACACATACACTAAACGCGTAGAGAAGTTGATAAACTTTTATAATATAATAAATTCTAAAAAAAAGAAGAATAAATTAAGCAAATAATTTTTTTATATCGGAAAGATTAGTTATATTAGAATAACAAATACAAAATAACAGGGAGTACAAAAGATGAGATATTTAGTCACAGGTGGAGCCGGGTTTATTGGTTCAAATATAGTAGATCGACTTATAGACGAAGGTCATTCAGTAGTTGTAATTGACAACGAGTATTCCGATGCACACGAAAGTTTTTACTGGAATAATAAAGCTGAAAATTATAAGTTCGATATTAGAAACTATAGTGAAATTGAACCTTTATTCAAAGGTGTAGACTACGTATTTCACTTAGCAGCAGAGGCAAGAATACAACCGGCAATAGAAAATCCAATAGCTGCTGTGGAAATAAACGTAGTAGGGACATGTAATGTATTACAGGCTTCTAGAAAACACAACGTAAAAAGAGTTATATACTCTTCTACTTCTTCTGCGTATGGATTAAAAAATCCTATACCTCTAAAAGAATCTATGCCCAAAGATTGCTTAAATCCATATTCAGTTTCAAAAACTGCAGGTGAAGAGTTATGCAAAATGTATACAGATCTATTTGGTTTGAAAACAATAACATTTAGATACTTCAACGTGTATGGAGACAGACAATGTACTAAAGGACAGTATGCTCCAGTTATAGGCTTGTTTATGAAGCAGATCAGCAATGGCAATCCTATGACAGTAGTAGGAGATGGGCTTCAGACTCGAGATTACACAAATGTAAAAGATGTTGTAAATGCAAATATGGCTGCAACCGAATGTGAAACCGGGTTCGGAGAGATATTCAACATAGGTACAGGAGTACAGACAAATATATTGGAACTTGCAGAGATGATAGCACCTGGAAAGAAAGTATTACATATCCCTGAAAGACCAGGTGAATGTAGATTTACACAAGCTGATATATCGAAAGCTAAAGAAATACTAAAATGGGAGCCTAAAATAAATTTAAGCGATTGGATCAATGGAAGATAGAATACTAATAACAGGAGGCACAGGACTTGTAGGCTTTCAGCTTAAAAAGCTAATGCCAGAAGCGATATGTATAGGTAGCGATATAGATTTACGCGACCCTATAATTGTAAATGAATTATTCAGTAAGCTGAAGCCAACAAAGGTTATTCACTGTGCAGCAAAGGTTGGAGGTTTAGGTGGCAACATGAATTACAAAGGTGATTTTTTCTATGATAATATAATGATGAACACAAATGTAATCGAAGCTTGCAGAGTATACAATGTAGAAAAATTAGTTTGCTTCTTATCTACATGTGTCTTTCCAGACAATGTTGAATATCCATTGACTGAAAAGAAAATACATTCAGGACCACCACATACTTCTAACTATTCTTATGCTTACGCAAAGAGAATGGTTGATATTCAATTACAATCTTACAGAGAGCAATATGGGTTGAATTACGTTTCTGTAATACCTACAAACATCTATGGAGAGAATGATAACTTTAATTTAGAAACTGGCCACGTAATACCTTCTCTAATACATAAGTGTTATTTGGCAAAACAGAAAAATGAAGTTTTTAGAATATGGGGCACAGGTAAACCATTAAGAGAATTTATACATTCTAGTGATATTTCTAAATTAACTCATTGGTGCCTAGAGAATTACAAAGAAAGCGAACCAATTATATTATCAAACTCAAACGAAGTCTCAATAGCATACATTGCAGAACTAATTGCCGAGCAATTTGATTATAAAGATAAAATTGTATTTGAAGCAGACAAGCCTGATGGGCAGTTTAGAAAGCCAAGCGACAATTCTAAAATAAAAAAGTATTTACCTAGTTTCGAATTCAAACCAATTGAAGAAGGCATAAAAGAAACTGTAGCTTGGTTTGTTGAGAATCATAATAAGGATATAAGAAAATGAAAAGTAAAGTAGCACTAATCACAGGAATCAACGGCCAAGACGGGTCATACCTTGCAGAATTATTATTAGAAAAAGGCTATGAGGTTTGGGGTATATTAAAAAGAAATTCTGTAGCTGAAAACCAGACTGCAAGATTTACAGACGAAATATACAACCAGCTTAAGTTAGAATATGCAGACATGCTAGATATGTCGTCTTTAATAAGAGTATTGCAAAAATGCAAACCCAATGAGATATACAATCTTGCAGCTCAGTCACATGTGCGAATAAGTTTTGACATGCCAATATACACTACGCATTCAATAGCAACAGGAACTCTGAATCTGCTTGAGGCAATAAGAATCATGTGCCCTTTAGCTAGAGTATATCAAGCTAGTAGCTCTGAGATGTTTGGAAACAATATCGATGAAGACGGATATCAGAGAGAAACAACACCAATGACACCTGTCTCTCCTTATGGCTGTGCAAAAGTATATGGTTATAACATAAGCAGAAATTATAGAAATGCTTATAACATGCACATATCAAATGGAATTTTATTCAATCATGAATCTCCAAGAAGAGGCAACAATTTTGTAACAAACAAGGTATGTAAAGAAGCAGTTAGAATAAAATTAGGCTTGACAAACAAATTAAAGTTAGGTAATATGGATGCTAGTAGAGATTGGGGCCATGCTAAAGATTATGTTAATGCTATGTGGTTAATGCTACAGCAGAACAAGCCCGGTGATTATGTATGCTCAACTGGAATATCTCATACAGTAAGAGACTTAGTAGTATATGTATTTGATAGACTAGGATTGGATTGGAGAAAGCACGTAGGAACAGATGCTAAATTCCTGAGACCTGAAGAACTATCTCACTTAAAAGGTGACTGCAGTAAAGCAGTAAACAAGCTAGGTTGGGAACAAGTATATACATTTGAAACAATGCTAAACGAAATGATAGATCACTGGTTAGTAGAATTAAAAGGCAACAAACAATGAAATACTATATAATGCTACCAGATGACACAAGCGAATCAGCAATGTTCGAATCAAATGAGCTAGGTGAAAATACAGGCTTTGGTGTATTCTGGGCTGCAAGTGGCTTGGTATTCTTAATGAATATAGTAGATACAAAGCCAGAGATTTTGCCTGATATTACAATAAAAACAGAAAAAGGAAATACCCTTTCAGTAGAACAATTTCTTACTGATATAAAGGGCTTAAAAGTACGAATAAACTAAAACGTATATATTTATATATTATGGGGAAGAAAACTAAATACGGAAGTTATGTAAAGAAAGTAGGATATTTTGATATCCGTCAAAAAATTATAATGCCAAGAACTGTGAAAAACAATAGAGGCGATGCTATGAAAATGGCAGGCAGTGTTGAGGTTTTCGTATATCAAGGAAAGCATCAGGTGTCAGGCCCGTTTAAGTCCCACAAGGAAGCTACCAGTTCAGCGGAAGAGTTTCTATCAAATGGTTATAAGTATAAAAAAACAAAAAAGTAGGTTACATCATGAAAGACAATAGAGGAGTTATCACCCACGATATTCAAACAACTGAAGGCATGCTACACAAAAATACAGAAATAGTTGTATTAGAAGTAGCCTGCACGTGCACTCATGGTGATCAAAATATAAAAGTAAAAGACAATGCTGGCCGTATATTCTGGGTAGGCCAACACGACATTTTACTTTCTTAGTTGATATTTATATCATATAGTATTAAAATGCGCAAGGAGAAAAGTACATGTTAAACAAACTAACTAAGTTCGTAAAAGAAGAACTAGGCAAATTATCTGAAAAAGAAAGAGAAATTCTTAGAGATAAAGCTACAATACAAAAAGAGTCTGCATCATTCAACACTGAATCTTTGCGTAAGATAATAGGTGAGGAGCTAAAATCAATAACAGAAGCTAGTGTTGACAAGGTAAAGAATGATTTACTTAAAGCAATAGATTCGTTAAAGAAAAATCTTGTTTTATACAAAAAGGCAAAAGATTCAGGTAATGAAAAGGA
>TARA_R110001592_G_scaffold54246_1_pt1 | contig 12449 bp, 15 predicted proteins | sample TARA_R110001592 | Tara Oceans TARA_R110001592 (sample SAMEA4398387) | marine metagenome | biome: Polar Biome; feature: [SRF] surface water layer (ENVO:00010504); material: water (ENVO:00002006), including particulate matter (ENVO:01000060) such as... | depth 5 m
TGGCGTTGGAGACAGCATTTTGGTCATGACCAGTTAATTGATGTAATTAACCTATTACGCATCGACCCCAGCACTCGTCAGGCTGTTGTGCAAATGTGGGACTCTCAAGATCTATATAAAAAGACTATTGACAAGGCATGTAACACTCAGATTGTTTTTCAAATAATTAACGACAAAGTGGTAATGACTGTTTTTAACAGGTCTAATGACATTTGGTGGGGTGCCTACGGAGCTAATGCGGTGCATTTCAGTTTCTTGCAGGAGTTTGTTGCGAGGTCATTAGGTTTAGAAGTAGGGGTATATAATCAAATCTCAGTTAATTTTCATTTATACACTGAATTATATGACATCGGTGATTTCTTAACTTCTCCTCCTAGCAGAGATCATGACGCTTATAACGCTGGTGAGGTCTCATCTTACCCTATAATGAAGAATATGAATATGAATGCTTTTCTCAAAGATTGTGAAAACTTCTGTAATCTTCACAAAGGATATCATAAAAATTATACCCACCCATTTTTTAATGAGGTGGCACTACCCATGGCCCATATATACAGGGAGCGTAAAGAAGGTGTTAGCGATGGTTCTCATTTAATAAATGATATCGCTGCGACTGACTGGAAACTAGCTGTGTCTAAATGGATAGAAAGGCGGCAAAAATAAAACTTGCCTTTTACAATAAAACAAGCCATAGTTATCATATAACTCATAAAGGAAAACTTAAATGAAAACTACTCTACAATTTATATTGGATGGTTCAGCTGTCAGAAGATTTCACACTAAAAACGTGATTTCCACAGAAACAGTTGGGCATCATTCTCATGGAGTGGCCATGGTCGCTCTGCTGTTGGACCCTAAAGCCAGTCGGTCTTTGTTGATGGCTTCTCTGTTTCACGACCTCAGTGAGCATGTGACAGGTGATATTCCCTCCCCCGCTAAAAGAGAGTACGGTATAACTTCTCAAATTAGTGATCTTGAAAACAAATTGATGTTTGAAGCTGGTATTGAATTCCCAGATTTATGTGAGCGTGAAAAGCGTATTTTGAAATTAGCAGATATAGCTCACGGTGCATTATTTTGTGTTCAAGAAATAAACATGGGTAACTCTCAAATGCGCACCATATTGAACACGTATTTATCTTATGCTCGCCAATTCGTATTGACAGCTAAAGAGAATGAGCTATTCGCTCTTATTGAGGAGATGTCTAATGTCAGCAAATAAAACTCAAATTGGCGGTAGTCATTATAAAAGCGACGGTGATGGTGAAGAGCATTGGGATCGCGTTGATCGCCTTAACCTCAACTATTTCCAGGCGTGCGCTACAAAATACATCGAGCGGTGCTACTTGAAAGATAATGCTGTTCAAGACTTGCAGAAAGCTGCTCATTTTATTCAAAAGTTGATTGAGCTTGAAAAGAACACTACTGTTGTCAAAAGTGAGAGCACGATGTATAAGGGAGATCTACGTTATAAGGATCCGTATGACCTATGACAACTTGGGTCTATGATACAGAAACCTTGCCCAACCGTACCCTGCTCAGCGCCAAGTGTGTTGAGACAGGGGAATGGTTTGATGTCTGGCGTCATGAGGCAAACGCTATAGATAAATTGAAATCGTTTTTACAGCATGGTAAGAAAACTTTAGTCGGTTTCAATAGTATCTATTTTGACGATGTGATCGTAGCTGCTTTTTGTGCGGGACGTAACGAAGGACAGATCAAGCAGATAGCAGACGATCTGATAGTCAACAGGACCCCATATTGGGAGGCTTATAAAAAGTTTCACTTACGAAAACATATAAAAGATCACATAGATCTTATTGAAGTGTCTCCTTCTTTCGTAGGTTTAAAAGCCTACGGTGCCAGAATGCATATGACTACCTTGCAGGACATGCCTTTAGCACACAACGTCATGGTGACAGCAGATCAAGAACAAAAGATACTTGATTATTGTCACAACGATGTAGACACTACTGAGAAACTTTTAAAGACTTTAGAGCCAGAGATAATGCTTAGGGTTGAAATGAGTCGGGTCTATAATGTAGACCTGCGAAGCAAGTCAGACTCACAAATGGCAGAACAGGCGTACATAAAAAGCATGGGCCTGAAAAAGAGAGACAATAAAATACCCAAAACTATTAAGTATCAACCTCCCTCTTTCTTAGAGTTTCAAGACCCTGATTTACAGACTTTGTTAAATAAAGTTTCAAAACACGTATTTGAAATGAACCCTGCCACGGGTCATGTAGTGCTGCCAGAGTTTTTAGGTAAAGAAATAGTTCAGTATAAAAGGGGTAAGTATCAACTTGGGGTTGGGGGCATCCACTCAGTTCACGATAAAAAAGTATGTCACACGGCTGGCGATGAAATCATGACTGAAATAGATGCTGCGTCATTTTACCCCTCAATCATTCTTGAGTGCGGCTTTATACCTGAGACGCTTGGAAAGGCGTTTGTAGAGGAATACCGAAAGATCTACACCCAGAGGCTAAAGGCCAAAGCAGAAGGTAATAAAACGACCTCTGAGACGCTCAAGATTAGTTTGAATGGCACGTTCGGCAAACTGGCCAGTAAATACTCTGTGCTGTATGCGCCAGACCTTATGCTAGCGGTTACTTTAACTGGGCAATTAACGCTTCTTATGTTAATAGAAAAGTTAGAGTCTGTGGGGGTAGAAACATTGAGTGCTAATACCGACGGTATCGTAGTCAAATACCCAAAGTGGGCGCAAGATAAGGTTCATGAGCAGGTCAATATGTTCAGCGATATTTCTAAATTCTTGTTTGATTTCACATCTTACAGGGTATTAGCAATGAAAGACGTCAATAATTATATTGCTGTGAAACCTGACAGGTCTCTAAAAGTGAAAGGAATATACGCTCCTTTATCTTTACGTAAGAACCCGACCGCTCAGGTTTGCTCAGACGCTGTAGGAGCGTGGTTATCTAATGGGGTCCCGTTAGGTGAGAGTATTTACAAAGCTCCTTTCAAAGACTTTATAAGCGCTAGGAACGTGACTGGTGGAGGCAAACAGCTAGGTAAGTACTTGGGTAAAGTTGTACGGTGGTATCAAAGCACAGAATCATTAGAGCCTATACGTTATTACAAGAATGACAATAAGGTCCCTAAGAGCGATGGTGCTAGGGCGTGTATGACGGTGAACGATTTTGTAAAACATCCCTCAGATTTAGATTATAATTGGTACCATAAAGAAGCTATTAAAATTGCTGTCGCAGTTGGGGCTTCTGATTATTTAACACAATCTGAACTGGATATTGTCGCACCAGTGGCAAAGAAAAGGAAAAGAAATGCAGCGTAAAACAGTTTTTGTAGTACAGGCTGACAATAAAAAAGATTTGTCAGATGCTAAACGATACGGAGATCTATTGGCCGTTTTCGGTAATCCTCGTAAACCTTACGACACCGAAGCTATGATAAGTAAAGCTCGGAGGACTTTTGAAGCATGGCAGGACGGAGATTACCTGCTCATGTTAGGGGACCCGACACTCTGCGGAGTGTGCATGGCCATAGCCTCCGAGTACACAGACAGTATAGATATATTGAGCTGGGATAGGAACACTTTTTGTTATATCCCTCAGAAATGGGATTTCAGCTCTCAGCAACAAGCCCTCGATTTTGATTACGAAGGCGCACCAGTTTAACAATGGCAGTCGACAACTGCCTCAATCCAACAAAGGAGAAAAACATGTCAAAAGAGAAACAGCCTGATTGGCAGGCCAACCTACGTAAAGGTGTGCAAAAGGTGCCACCTCGTATTTGTATTTACGGAAGTCATGGTATCGGTAAATCAACTCTCGCATCAGAGTTCCCAAAACCTATCTTCATCAGTACAGAAGATGGTTTGGACTCGTTAGACGTTACGAGTTTTCCGAAAGCCTCAAACATTCAAGATGTCGTGGACTCTATACGCACGCTCTTGAAAGAAGATCACGAGTTCCGTACGGTCGTAGTGGACACTGTGGACTGGCTGATTGAACCTCTCATTCAAACGAGTGTTGAGAGTGCTCACGATGCCAAAGAACTGGCTTACGGTAAAGGTCAAATGATGGTCGCCGAGGAGTTTCGGGAGATCCTGCAAGGATTAGATCATTTGCGTCACAAAAAGAACATGAACGTAGTATTGGTCGCTCATGCTTCGGTGACCAAGTTTGAAGACCCGCGCACCGAACCCTATGATCGCTACCAACCCAAGCTGCCCAATCGCTGCAACGCATTACTGCAAGAGTGGACAGACGTGTTAGCTTTCTGTGCTTTCAAAGTTTTGATACGTAAAAGCGACTCTGGTTTTAACAATACGAAAAACCGAGGTGTCACGACAGGAGAACGACTCTTACATTTAGTCGAGAACCCTGCGTACATGGCTAAGAACCGTTATGGTTGCCCAGAAGAAATCGAAATGGGCATCGATAATATTAAATCAATCATCCCAGTCGTTGAATAAAGGAGAATAGAATGGCTAAATTTGGTTTTGACGTCGACGAAGTAGAAGTTGACATTGCACCCGATTATTCACCAATCCCAAAAGGTGAATACAAACTTCAGGCTTTAGAAGCTGAAGAAAAAGAGACCGCTAAAAAGAATGGCTCTTACATCAAAGTGAAATTTGAGGTAGTGGACGGACCACACATGAGCCGTTTAATTTGGCAGAACTTTAACATTGTGAATCCTAATGAGACAGCACAGCGTATTGGTCGCCAACAGCTTGTGGCATGGGCCACGGCATGTGGTAAACCTGATGCTGCAGACACCGACCTGTTGATTGGTAAGACGTTTGCCGCAGCTGTTGACATTGATAAAGGCACTGGCGGTTATTCCGACAGCAACACTATCAAAGGTTTTCTACAAAGCAAAGTGCAGAAAAAAGTAGAAAATGTCTCTGCTCCTGTCGCAGCAGTTGAAGCTCCTGCAGAGAAAAGCGGAAGTAATCCTTGGGATTAAAAACATGGGGAGGGTTTCGGCTCTCCCCTCTTTTGAAAGGAATAAGACATGGCTGAAATACCCTGCACGGTCGGGCTAGATATAGTAGACCGAATATATGATGCATATTCTAACGAAGAAAAAGCAGGAAAGTCTCAAATATATTTAGGCAGACTAGGCTCATCTTATATCGGGAATGAATGCATTAGAGAAGTTTGGTTTGATTGGCGAGCTTTTGAAAGAGAAGAATTCCACGGGAGGACTCTCCGGCTGTTCGGTACTGGTCATTTACAAGAAGACCGAGTCGTAGCAGATTTACGTAGAGCTGGCTTTAGCGTTTGGGAGAAGCGCGATGACGGTAAGCAGTACGAGTGTGTTGACGAAACTGGTCACTTTATAACTAAGCTAGATGGGATAATAACAGGTCTACCCAGAAGAAAAGGTGCCCATGTTTTAGAAATTAAAACGCACAATAAATCTAATTTCAACGCTGTTCAGAAACACGGTGTGGCCAAGAGTAAACCAACTCATTACGCTCAAGTTCAAATAACAATGAAGCTACAGAATATTAATCAATGTCTTTATTTAGCGGTGTGCAAAGACGATGAAAGAATGTACTGTGAAATAATTGAAGCTGATCAAGCTGAGCAGGATAAGCTGTTTAAAAGAATTAAATCACTCACAGAAGCTACGATGAGGCCAGCGGGTATAAGTGATGACGCAGGTAGTTTTGGGTGTAAGTTTTGCACGTTTAAAGAGATATGTGTCAAAGATAAAGAGCCACTGCGTAACTGCAGAACATGTAACATGTGTCAACCCCATGAAGACGGTAAGTGGCTGTGTACATTGAACAATTACACTCTTTCATTTAACCAGCAAAGAGCGGCTTGTAGCGAATATCAAGCTCTATAACCAAAGGAAACCCGATGATAACCATAGGCATTGACCCAGGCATTTACGGAGCCGTAGCTTTTTTAATTGACGGGAAATACAAACACGTCCAAGATATGCCTGTCATGTTAAAAGGTAGTGGAACGGTAAAGAATGAAGTCAATCCGACTGCGTTGGTGACCATACTCAGGGAGAATACTTCTGCCGATGAAGCAGTCTTAGTAGCTCTTGAGAGAGTGAACGCAATGCCAGGACAGGGAGTGTCTTCAGTGTTCAGCCTAGGTGACAGCTTTGGCACTGCTAGGGCTTCAGTAGCTGCCTGCAGGTTTGAAATGCAATATGTCACCCCTATGAAATGGAAAAAACATTTCGGTTTGACATCAGACAAAGAAGTTTGTCGGGCCACTGCAATCAAAATGTTTCCTGATGCTGAGTTACACCTGAAAAAACATGTTGACAGAGCTGAAGCTCTATTAATGGCGCGATGGGTTTATGAAACAAAATTTTAGGGGTTTACTTCTATCAATGAAAGAGCTATAGTTCTAGTATAACTTATAACTCAGGAGAGACAAAATGAAAATTACTAAAAAAGCAATCGAAGCACTCGCAACTCAGTCAGTCAAAGATCAGTATGTTCTTGAGGCCGACAAAGCTATTTACTTAGAAGGTGTCATTGATGCTGCTGGGTTTGACATAAGCCTAACTGATCGCCCCGACCAATGGGATCGCTGCATCGAATGGTTGGAGGACATAGTATAATGTCTCACGATCAAATCACTTTCGGTATCATCTTTCGCAAAACTTCATATGCTATCAGTGAAATTTCTAATTTCATTGAGTGTGCGGATAGTGTTGAACCCGTAGAATTTAGAAATGAATATATTCAATTTCTTAACGATCTTTTAGAAGGTAAGATTACTAAATCTACTTTGGTTGATCGCAGCGTTTTATGGGTTTTTTGCCATGATTTAGACAATCGGGCTGATATTGACTATCGTGAAGGTCATTGGGATGACGATTATGATATTTATTGGGGTGGCTATTCTTTTCATCAAAGACATGCTAAGTTAAAAGCCCATCTTGAAAAGGAGGCAGCGTAATGAGCAAGATAGGTAATTACGTGGTGGGCCTAGAAGAAAGTAAAACTAGACATGGCGGACCTTATGACAGAGGTACCGCTGATAGTTATTATGGACGAGGCCATAACCCTCATTATTATAAAGGAGGTACAGGCACTTCTGCAAAAATTGAACATAAAGATATGACTGTGGAAGAAATAAAATTATACGACGATGGTTATGAAGATAACGATAAAATGGGTCATTTTAAAGACTGGGGTGATGACTTTTATGACTACACGGAACCCGATGACGAAGAAGAATAAAAAATAACTTGCTTTTTTGAAACGATAAAACTATAGTAACTGAATAACTGATAACTCGGAGGATGAAAATGGAATTAAGAAAGTATCAAAACGAAGCGGTATGCTCTGCATATGCTCAGCTTTTAGTCGGTAAAAACCCAGTGTTGCAATTAGCAACTGGTACTGGTAAGTCTCTTATTATTGCAGAGTTAGCTAAGCGATATAAAGCTGAAGGTAAAATAGTTTGGATCCTTACTCACGTTCAACAGTTAGTTAAACAGAATGCTTTAACTTATCTAGCCTACACTGGCACGAAAGCTGGCATAGTCTGCGCAGGATTAAAGCGTAAAGATACGGCAGAGCCGATTATTTTCGGAACTATTCAAAGTATGATGGGTGTCCTGGCAGAAATGACTACGCCTGATTTGATTATTATTGATGAGGCTCATAGAGTTCCTCACGATTTCGGCGAAGACTCTCTTTATAGTAAAATACTCAAGAGATACCCTGAAGCTGGTCGGGTAGCTATGACCGCCACACCTTGGCGCATGGACAACGGTATTATTTACGGTCAAGGTGAAGAGTTCTTCTTTGACACGCTGGCTTACAATTATAACGTAACCAAAGCTGTTAAAGACGGTTATTTAACTCCTCTTGTCGGTGTTGAAACAAATATTCAACTCAATGTTGAAAACATATCAGTGAGCGGTGATTTTATTCAAAAGGAAGTCGCCGAAGCTCAGACTTACGAGTGGCTTCAAGGCGTGGTGGAATCCTTTGAAGATTTAGCCACCTACCGTAACCACATAGCGGTTTACTGCCCGACCGTAAAGACAGCGCAATATACGTCACGGTTAATTAACGACCGTACCGGAAGAACCTCTGCAGTTCTCACCGGAGACATGAATCAAGTAGAGCGTGACAGAGTGTTTACTGCACTTTGGGATGGCTCTATTGACGTGGTATGCTCAGTTGACATGATAACAACTGGGTTCGACTTCCCTGCCTTGGACTGCATTGTATGCCTGAGACCTACACTTTCATCCTCCCTGTGGGTTCAAATTCAAGGCAGGGGAACCAGACTCCACAAAACTAAAAAGAATTGCCTCATTCTCGACTACGCTGGTAACTTGATCCGCCTCGGTGGAGTTGACATGTACGAGACGTTTTATAAAGAGAACGGCGAAAAGGTAGACGCAGTTGAACCTCAGCAGCCGTACCAAAAGAAACCTAGAACGCTTTACCCAGGGTTGAACACTCTTTTACCCATAGACCCCATGACTGGTCAGGTCGCTGGTGATGCTTCTTTAATAGAGGTGCCTGTGCATAAATGCAACGCTATAGCTATGAATACTCGTAACAGTCGCTATCCTATGATGATGGTAACTTACACCTGCAGTACTCCTGAGAACGCTCGTATAAACGCTACTAAGTTTGTCAACACCCAGGAACCTAAAGATAAGGACTCCAGCTTCTTTAAGGACCGTCGCTTACCCGTGTCGCTGCCTATGCAGGCTAAACGCGTGTCATACCTTGTAAAAGATGCGACGCTGCCTGAGTCGGTGATTGTTAAAAAGAGTGGTAAATACTGGAATGTGATTGAAGAAAAGTTTCCTGAAGCGGGAGCAGCTTAATGGCAAAACCTCCAAAGCACATATGGGCTGTCGATACTCAAGGACCTCAGACAGTTGATTACGCACTGGCTTACGCTAAACTAGGATGGTCAGTGCTACCTGTCTGGTCTGTTGATGAAAACGGCTCTTGTCGCTGCGGTAGACCCGCCAATGATTCAGGTCACAAACCTGGTAAGCATCCCCACTCTGAGCTTGTACCCCACGGTCACCATGACTCCACGACTGATGAAGAGGTTATTAGAGGCTGGTGGTCTACGGACCCCAACGCTGGTATAGGGGTAAGTCTTTCCCACTCAGGTCTCATAGCTCTTGACATAGACCCGCAGAACGACGGACAGGAGTCTTTAACACGGTTAGAGGCCGAGCACGGGGTTTTACACTCAGCTTGCGTGGCCAAGACTCAAGGGGGAGGGGAACACAGGTTGTTCCGAGCTGATCCCGAGCTCTCCTACCCAGGAACACTTGACAAAGGTTTAGACCTTAAACACCACGGTTACATCTGCGTTGCTCCCACGCTAGGTGTCAGTGGTGATTACAAGTGGAAGGTAGGATCCTCTCCTTTGAGCAAGTCTAACCCTGCGCAGCCGTCAGAGCTACCTGAACTTATAAAGAGTAAAGCGAGAGCTCCTGCAAGTTACTCTCTAACCGAAGAGAATGGCGCACCTATTGCTACAGCTCAGACTTTTGATGACCTGCGGAGTGCTCTCAAGTATGTTGATGCTGATGATTACACCACGTGGGTAAACGTAGGCACTGCATTAAAGCCATATGGGGAGAACGGTTACAGGGTTTGGACTGAGTGGAGTTCAGGCTCTGATAAGTTTGAGGCAGCTAACCAGCGTAAAAAGTGGGACCGCGACATTGACAATCCTCACTCTATAACTTACCGGAGTATATTCAAGTTGGCTATTGATAGCGGCTGGGTAGGTAAGTACAAGAAGGACCCTGAGCAGGTGATTGAAGGAGAGCATCCTTTATCCTTGCAGGCTTCAGACCATGCAGGTGCTCAAGCTGTCACGGTCTTTGAATACATATATGATGACTTCATGTCTACTGGTGTTAACGTGGTTGCTGGTGCTCCAGGGGTAGGTAAGACTACTTTAATAGTGCCTCTGGCTCTTGCGGCAGCACATTTATGCCCAGTTGATTTTGAGCTGAAGCCTCTCGTTAGGCGTAATGTTATAATCATTACTGAGTCTGTAGTGCAGGTGCAACGTGTAATATACTCTCTTTCTAATTGGGGTATGACAGGTATGAGACCTGAGGACTTTGAAGAGCGCGTAAAGGTTATACAGGCTCATCGGTTAGACCCTAAAATAGTCGCGCAAGTGGCAGAGGAGTACAAAGAATGGACAGTACCCAATGAAAAAGCTGACGGAGAAACTTACAATGCTCTTCCGCTGGTTGTATTTGACACTGCGAACGCAGTATTCGACCTTGAAAACGAAAATGACAATGCTCAGGTTGGCCGTGCGATGGCTTATATCAAACAGTCTTTCTTGGCTTTTCCGGTTATCATCGTCAGCCACACCGCAAAGGTTCTGGGATCGGGTGAGTCTGACTATCTATCTCCTAGAGGAGCGTCAGCTTGGACAGGGGACGCCCACGGGGTATATACAGTATTTAAAGACGGTGAGGACAACCATGCGCCTCGCATTCTTAAGGCAACTAAGGTCCGCTTTCCTACTACCTTTCCGGAGCTTACGTTCGATGTTGTCACGAACTCTGAAACGCATAAGAATGTCCTAGGCTACGACGCAGACATATGGTTCATGCACGCTAATGCCAGAGTGCTGCATGCCGGAGAACGTGCACAACTTAAAGAAGAGATTAAAGACGCTAAAGAGTCTGAACAATGGGAGCGCATATGTGACGACCTCATGACTCTCATTCGCTCAGACGGGGGCAAGAGCCGTAGCTACTACGAACGCATGAGCTTAGCTGACGGGGGAGTTAAAGCCTCTCAAGAACGTAAAGAACGAGCCATAGACACTCTCATTAAGAACGGTGCCATTGATAAGGTGATGCTTGACAAACCCGTAGGTAGAGCTAATCACTTCTTACGTGTGACCGAACTGGCCGAAGACCAATATGAAAGAGGTAAGTATGCTGTGTAAAGTAATTGATCGTTCGGGTAATCGTTCAAACGATAGCGCCAACCGAACGATTACCGCTCGAGGGACGGAGGTGAGGGCAATTCTGCCTCTCTCCGTAGTCGGTCAGAAGGTTCTATCAGTGATCGTTCGTTCGGTTATGTTCTCTATAAGAACGAACGATTACTTTCAGGTTTACTTTTTAAAGGAATTCGCGTATAGTCTACTTCGAACTAGAAGCGGAGGTATGATATATGTCTGATGACAGCGGTAAGAAGGTCGTTAAGATACGTCCTGGAGCTAGGAAGCACGACCGTCAAGCTATCATGAGTGCGCTTATGCCTATGCTTCAAGACGGTATGAGTCTTACGGCTGCTTGTGGCTTAGTTCCCGACGCTCCTCCTTCTAGCCAGATTCTGGACTGGATCTCTACTGAGCCAGCGTTAGCCGAGCAGTACGCGCTCGCGCGTGAAGCTGGATACAGAATGATAGCTGATGAAATACTTTCAATCAGTGATGAAAACTACACAGTAGTTGAAGAGGATGTGCTTGACGAAGCAGGCGTACCGATGGTTGACGGGGACGGTAGACGGCTGCAGAGACGGATAAAGGTCCCGCTGTCAAGCGAAGGTATACAGCGCAACCGACTGCGCATTGATAGCCGCAAGTGGATGCTGAGTAAGATGCTGCCCAAGGTATACGGTGACAAGCTGCACACTGAGCACACAGGGCAAGACGGAGGACCAATACAGTTAGCGGCGGTTGACTTGAAATCCCTGAGCGATGAAGAAATTGATAGCATGTCAAAAATGATGAAGAAGATTGAAGACTCTAAATGAATAATCTTTCACCCTCCCACACCAGTCCTGCGGTGATGCTTGATCTTTTGAAGGATGAGCGGGAGAGACGTAAGGCTGCTTCATCGCTCTACGAGTTCGTCAAGCAGTCCTGGCACGTGGTGGAGCCTGGTGTTCCCTTCATTGGGGGCTGGCATATAGAGCAAATTTGTGAGCATTTAGAAGCCTGTTCTGACGGCTCTCTGAGAAAGCTACTAATCAACATACCACCACGCCATTCTAAATCTACGATCGTTTCCGTCATGTGGCCTATGTGGGAATGGCTAACAGATCCATCTCAAAAGTTTTTGTGTGCTTCTTATTCCGGCAACCTAAGTATTCGTGACAACCTAAAGGCTAGACGGTTGATACAGTCGCCTTGGTATCAGGACAGGTGGGGGCACATGTTCACGCTGTCCGGAGATCAGAATGCGAAGCAGAGATATGAAAACAGTGAAACAGGTTATCGTTTAGCAACGTCTGTTGGGGGTACTGCTACAGGTGAGGGTGGTTCACGTTTACTGCTAGATGATCCACATTCCGCACAGGAAGCTCAGTCTGATGCTATAAGGGATTCAGCCCTTGAGTGGTTTGACGTCGTTTGGTCCACTCGTTTGAATGATCCTAAGAAGGATGTGATGGTCACAATTATGCAGCGTTTGCATGAGAGAGACATAAGCGGTCACATCATTGA
>TARA_R110001592_G_scaffold191405_3_pt1 | contig 12438 bp, 9 predicted proteins | sample TARA_R110001592 | Tara Oceans TARA_R110001592 (sample SAMEA4398387) | marine metagenome | biome: Polar Biome; feature: [SRF] surface water layer (ENVO:00010504); material: water (ENVO:00002006), including particulate matter (ENVO:01000060) such as... | depth 5 m
CAAAAAACATTCCTGCAAGAGGCTTGCCCTTCAAAAGATGGCGCGAATAATACCGTCGCTTTTTATGATCGTCAACAATATTTGCTTTTAAAATTAATATTTATGGTAATTTTTTTCATATCGCTTTTTATTCAACCAAGAGCATGAGAAAATGCGCGCCTTTATATTACCGGGTAGAGAGCTTAAGCATGACTGCAACATTGATTGATGGTAAAACCATTTCAACTCAACTAAAAGAACGCGTTGCTGTCGGCGTAAAAAAAAGAATAAAAGAAGGGAAACGCCCACCCGGTTTAGTTGTGATTCTTGTAGGTGCCGACCCTGCCTCTGAAGTGTATGTACGCAACAAAACTAACTCCTGCAATGAAGTTGGCTTCAAATCAGAAACCTTAATGCTTGCTGAAAATACGAAGCAAGAAGATTTAGAAGCCCTAATCGATAAATACAATGCTGATGAAGAAATTGACGGCATTCTTGTTCAATTACCCTTACCCAAACATCTGGATAGCAATCGATTATTAGAAAGAATTAAACCTGATAAAGATGTAGATGGCTTCCACCCTTTCAATATCGGTCGTTTAGCCCAAAGGATGCCTCTACTAAGATCATGCACACCAAAAGGCATTATGACCCTCCTTGAAAGTACAGGCCAAATTATCAAAGGTATGGATGCAGTGATAGTCGGTGCATCTAATATCGTCGGTCGCCCTATGGGCCTAGAGCTATTACTTGCAGGCTGCACAGTGACAACGACCCACCGTTTCACCCAGAACCTACCTGAAAAAATTGCCCAAGCTGATATTCTTGTGGTCGCTGCTGGCAAACCGGGTTTAGTGAAAGGCGAATGGATAAAACCTGGCGCTATTGTGATTGATGTAGGCATTAACAGATTAGATAATGGCAAATTAGTTGGTGACATTGAATTTGAACGCGCCTCTGAACGCGCGGGATGGATCACTCCGGTTCCGGGTGGCGTAGGGCCAATGACGGTAGCAACTCTAATGGAAAACACCCTTTACGCAGCCGATAATCTTCACTAAAGATATCTAATCAATAAGCACAAAGAAAGCCCGATAAATTCAATTTACCGGGCTTTTCATTTAAGCTATGAAAAAACTAACTTAATACACCTATTGCTGCCAGCTACTTCCTGAAATCAATGAGTAATTATCATCTACCGGGCTCGGTGTATTACCCCCCGTACTAATAGAGTAACGAATCTTGGTACTCTTGTAATAATTCATATTATTTCTAATCACTGAATCAGGCGAGCTTGCCGAAAATCCCGTTGCTGGTGGTGCAAATGCATAAGTCCACTGGTACCAATAGCGGCCATACACATGACGATGACCATAGTAGTTTCTGTCACTTTCACTACCATCTATCCAACTAGCTTGCTGATAAGTAATGGCCATAATATCGCGCTGCTGACTATTACGATCACCAAAGGACTGACCAAAGAAGCTGCCATCCGTTGTGCGAGAGGTATCATAATATTCACCCACAAACGATACTGCCGGATCATTATCAGCAAACTCAATCAAGTCTGTGACAATTTTGAAGGTCATATCACCCGCAGAATCATTTGACGAACCTAAATCGACATAAGCAGGATGATTCGTCGTCCAATTATCTTGGAGCGCTCCGCCCCGCCAGTAAGGGTCAAGTAAGGCAATACGCGACGGGAATAAATTAGAACTGACACGACCTTCAGCATATTCTTTTTTGAGGATATAACTGATACCCGTGACAATCTGATTACCCAGAGAATTACCAGACAACCTCATACTACCCGCATTTGAATCCTGAGTTGCAGAGATCACAGCATCCGCTAGAATAACGGTAACAGGCTTCATAGGCGCATTTGTTTCAACGTGATCTTGCGACCAGCTAGAGCCATTCCATTTGCGAATCGCATAACTCATGTTATTTTTGCCGTCGGTACTCCAGATTTTAGCTTCTGCCATTTGAGGTTTAGACAGGTTTGCATAATCATCATCTGCAAACTGGTTCCAATAGACGATGCCATAGTTCCACGCTTTGCCTTCATAGTTCTTGCCTGGATCTTTCCAGATTTCGATCATATCGACCGCTTCCTGCGATGGATACATGCTACCCGGCTTCATCGTCATCGGCTCACGACGATAATCTCTTAATTGGCCTTCCTGTTCATGAACAGACGTTTTAGCCCAACCATGACCATATATATGCGTTGACTTATTAGGATTGTAATAATCCAAGGGCACGAGCCTACCTGGCACATACTTCATTGCTGTAAAACCATCTTTAAACCAATACAAACCATAGTCATTATCAATGGTTTCAAACACCCAAGATGCATTCCCATTTAATTCTAGGCTTTCACCAGAAGTATTTTGAATCGCACTTGAAAGCTCAACAGAATATTCATAGTTTGGTTTTAAACCATTCCAATTCGGATTATTCCAATCGAATACTCCACCCTCATTTATGTAATATTCAACATTCGGCTTGAAGATTGCTTTCTTGGAAGAGACCAACTCAAATGTACCCGAAATAAGGTTTTGATTATTTTTAGCGTTATCAGACATACTCAAGCGCTTCACGCTAATATTATTCGCATTAACCGTAGATGCTTTCACATTCTCGTTAAAATTCACCACAATATAAGAATGAATTTCGACATCAACATCATCAAAACGATCACTAAAAGCAGCTTCATAGTTAGTGTAGTTATAATCAAATTCACCTTTATCATAGTAATGTGATGACACAACAAAGCCTGAGCTTGCCGCTGATATGCTTGCAACTGAGGTCGTTTGACCACTTGCATCATCGTCATCTGTGACTGTAAGGCTGACAGTATAGGTACCCGCATTTTGGAAAGTATGTGAAGGGTTAGCAGAAGTACTTGTTACACCGTCACCAAAATTCCAAGTATAGCCAGTGATAGAACCATCAGAATCTGACGAGCCTGCACTACTAAAAGAAATACTCTGACCCGCAACTGCTGAAAATGAACCATTCGCAATCACCGCTTGCGGTGAAGTATTTCCACCGGTAGAGCCACCATCAAACGATGCATTTAAACTCAAACCTGAATAGGCAGAATAGGCACGTATCATCACGTAATAGGTGCCCGCCTGTACTGGCGATATTGGGCAAGACTCATTATTTCCAGACTGGTAAGGACGGCAGTCGTATGATGAGGTCGTCGGCTGAGAACCAAAACGAACATAGAGATCCGCATCACCCGAACCACCCGATATTGCAAACACCAAGTTGGTGGCACCCGCAGGAACATTTAAAGAGAAGCTATTCGTGCTACCTTGCGCACCAGAGACATTTGACTCATTTAGTTCACCACCTGATGCACCTCCACCGCCAGAGCCGCCACCAGAGCCGCCACCACTTTCAGTATAATTTGCTAACAAGCTTACACCGGTAAAGGCTGAATAGGGACTCAACATCACGTGATAGGTACCGGCCTGTACATTTGCAATGGGGCAAGATTCATTATTCCCTGACTGATAAGGCCGGCAATCATAGGTAGAGGCAGTGGGTGCCGCTCCGTAACGGACATACATGTCGGCATCACCGGTACCGCCCGACATAACAAAGCTTAAGTTTGTCGCACCTGCCGGTACATCAATAGTAAACATTAAATTAGCGCTGGAACTCGCTAAGTTAGTGGAAGCTGCGCCATTAACTAAGGTCGCAGCCATGAGTTGTTGACAAAATAGGGTTAAAATGGCAAAAGCGAGGTACGACCTTACCTTCCCTATCCATTTACGGGGGTTGTTAGTTTTAATCATGTTATGTGCATCCTAGAAGTTGCTTATTTTTTTATTGTTATCTTCAGCAAAACAGCTCTTAACAGCACAATAGAAATCTTTTAAAAGATCGATACAGAAAACTAAGAATTTGCTACTGATATGTTTATCAGCACGGACAGTTTAAGAAGAGCCCGACATTGAACACATGTCAATGTCGGTCAAAGACGGTCAATTAAAAATTGACCGTCTGAAAGTTAAGGAGATTTTAAGCTCGACGCCAACTTGTACCAGCTTTACTATCATCCAAGGTAATACCTTGTTCTAAGAGTAAATCCCGAATTCGATCTGACTCTGCCCAGTTTTTGTTAGCTCGAGCATCAGTTCGGTCTTTAACCAAGAGATCGATATCCTCATTCGATAAACCTTCAGAAGATTCACCTTTAAAGTAAGTTTCAGGGTCTAACTGAAGAACCCCTAGCGTTTCGCCCAAGGTTTTTAGCGTAGTAGCGAGCCGAGCAACACTATTCGATTGATCTTTACGCGCCACATTCAGTTCACGCACCAGATCAAACATTACCGCTAGCGCTTCTGGGGTATTAAAATCATCATCCATCGCCGTTTTGAATCGAGCAACATAAGATTGTTCTAATGTTTTTGAAGAAAAAGCACTTTCACTCAGGCCACGCAATGACTGATATAGACGATCTAAGGTCGCATTCGCTTCCACTAGATTATCTTCAGAGTAATCCACTTGGCTCCGATAATGGCTGGACACCAAAAAGTAACGAATTACTTCAGCTGGATATTTTTCCAGGACTTCACGAATGGTAAAAAAGTTACCAAGCGACTTGGACATCTTTTCTTTATTCACCCGAACAGCGCCCGCATGCATCCAGTAATTTACATACTTTTTACCGGTTGCCCCTTCTGATTGGGCGATCTCATTTTCATGATGGGGGAATTTTAAATCCGGCCCACCACCATGAATATCGAAGGTATCACCCAAACAACAGGTAGACATGGCAGAGCACTCAATATGCCAACCAGGGCGACCATTCCCCCATGGTGACTGCCAACTCGCCTCACCAGGCTTAGCAGCCTTCCAAAGCACAAAGTCGAGCGGATTACGCTTATGCTTTTCAACATCGATACGCGCACCAGCCAGTAACTCATCGGTATTTCGCTTACTCAATTTGCCATAGTCTTCGAACTTATCAATGGCATAATATACATCACCATTATCCGCAGCATAGGCATGCTCGTTTTCGATCAAGCGTTGAATCATAGAGATAATTTCTTGGATATGCGCCGTTGCCCTTGGCTCTTGGTCAGGCGATATAACAGACAACGCGGCTTCATCTTCATGCATCGCATCAATAAAACGTTGCGTAAGTGCGTCATAGGCTTCGCCATTTTCAGCCGCACGGGCAAAGATCTTGTCATCGACATCGGTAATATTTCGAATATAGGTCACGTCATAACCGATATGCCTCAAATAACGCGTAATCACGTCAAAACTAACCAAGACACGTGCATGACCAATATGACAATAATCGTATACGGTCATGCCACAGACATACATTTTCACCTTGTTAGGCTCAATAGGCTGAAAGACTTCTTTCTGAGCCGTTAGCGTGTTGTATATTTTTAAAGACATCTCTTTAACTCCGCTTATCAGCTAATTTATTTAGACGACTATTTTTCACTTCGAAGACCAAGTATCGCGTAAGCCAATGGTACGATTAAATACCACTTTGCCTTCGTCAGGGTGATGGTCATAACGGTCAGCAACAAAATAACCTTCTCGCTCAAACTGGAAAATCTCTTCTGACCTAGCCCTTGCAGCATCAGGCTCAATGCGCGCTGTAATGACTGAAAAACTTTCTGGATTGATATGTGTTAAAAAGTTTTCTTCACCGGCATCTGGGTTAGGGTGATTAAACAAGCGATCGTATAAGCGAATTTCGGCATCGACACTTTTATTTTCAGAAACCCAATGTATAACGCCTCTAGGCTTAATGCCTTCTATATTATTGCCGACTGAATTGGGCACCAAGCTAGCAAGAACCTCAACCACTTCACCAGAGGCGTTTTTAACCACTGCGTCCGCTTTAATAATGTATGCACCTCGCAAACGCACAAAATCACCTAAAACGAGACGCTGGAATTTCTTACGGGATAAAGTCTGATCTTCGGTAAAATCAGCTTTATCTATAAATAAATTTTTCGTAAAAGGCAGTTTACGCTCACCTCTTTCAGGCATTTTCTGGTGTCTAGGGGCATACAACACTTCATCTGAATAGTCTGAATTACTCTCATCCATATTTTGAATGCTAACTTTTAGCGGATTCATCACACACATTGCACGTGAAGCATTGTCATTCAGATCATCACGTATAGCGCGCTCAAGAATCGCGACATCGATATCACTATTATTCTTACTCGACACCGGAATCATATCGCAGAAGTTTTTCAGTGCTGTTGGCGTAAAACCCCGGCGACGCATACCTGAAATGGTGGGCATACGTGGGTCGTCCCAGCCATTGACAATATTCTCATCAACCAATTGTTTAAGTTTTCGCTTACTGGTGACGGTATAGTTCAAGCTCAAACGACCAAACTCGTACTGTCTTGGCTTACTTGGAACAGGCAGATGCTCAACAAACCATTCATAGAGTGGACGATGTGCTTGAAACTCTAAGGTACACACTGAATGCGTCACGCCTTCAATGGCATCTTCTTGACCATGCGCGAAATCGTAACTGGGATAAATGCACCATTTATCACCCGTTTGATGATGCACAATTTTACGGATTCGATATAAAATCGGGTCGCGCAAATTCATGTTTGGTGAAGCCATATCAATTTTTGCACGCAGCACGCAAGCGCCTTCGTCATACTCACCGGCACGCATTTTTTCGAATTCGGCTAAATTTTCTTCAACAGTTCGGTTCCTGAAAGGGCTTTCCTTTCCTGGGCGTGTCGCCCAACCTCGGTATTCTTTCGATTCTTCAGGAGACAGATGACAAACGTAAGCACGCCCTTCCTTAATGAGAAATAAAGCCCAAGTATAAAGTTGATCGAAATAGCTAGAGGCGTACTTAATCTCACCTGCCCACTGGTAACCCAACCATTTCACATCTTCTTGAATTGCATCAACAAATATCTGACTTTCTTTTTCAGGGTTAGTATCATCAAAACGGAGGTTACATTCTCCATTAAACTCTTCTGCCAAACCGAAATTCAACCAAATTGAACGCGCATGTCCAATATGCAAATAGCCATTAGGCTCAGGTGGAAAACGGGTCACAACTTTCCCATTATTCTTATTATCAGCAATATCTTGCGAGATAATTTGCTGAAGAAAGTGCATAGATTTTGTTGAAGTTTTTTCGTTTTTCACATTATCGTTTGAATGAGATTCTGACATACTAAGAAGGATTCCGCCGCGAAAATAAGGCGAGCATTATAGCGAAAACATTGATAATAGCGAAGCGTAAAACGCTAAATTGATTTATTGAAAAAGCCCTACGACGGAGCTCAAGAACCGAAAAGTAACGCTCATTGAGCCTATCGAAATGCCTGTGTTGAGCTTCGTCGAAATGTGTCGAAGAAACTCAGCATTTAATTTAGTAGACCCTTCGACAGGCTCAGGGAACGATAATCAAAGGTTTGTTGTGCCATCTCGAGGACAATGCCGATCAATTTGATTCATAAAACGCACTAGAGAAGGAATATTATTCGCAACAATCGGGACACCCGTTGATATCAAGGAAACCGCAATATCACGATCAGGATCAGCCCAACATAACTTATTGATCAAACCAATATGACCATAAGCCGAAGCACTATGTTTACCCCACATACCAAAAGGCTCACCACCTAACATTAAGCCAGCACTATAACGCATGGGGATCATCAGCGTTTGGTCAAACTGAACACTTGAATACTCCTGAGTAAAACGTTTGATCGTAATCGGATCACAAATTTTCTTTCCCTGCCATGTACCGCCATTCAAGAGCATTTGATAAAAGTTACCCATTTCCTCTGCCGTTCCCATCATATTACCGGCGGGAATGATGGCGCGCTTAAAGCGAAGATCATTACTCACACACTCAACCATATCTAAAGAGCCACCTAAAGCCCGTTCAATTAATTTTGAAATCGGAAAAAAGGGTGTCATACCTGTGGCATGATTATCTGCCAAACGATCTGCATATTTATCTTCAATACCATAACGGAAATACTTCATTCCCATTGGCTGACGGAGGCGTTTATCCAAAAAATCCTGGATTGTCATACCCGTTACTTTCTGAAGCACTCGCTCCAAAATATAACCACCAGTTAAGGCGTGATACGCAAGACGTTGACCTTTTGTGGATTTTGGCTCAGTTTCACACAGCAAACGCCAAATTTCATCATTATCCCAAAGCGCTTCAACCGGCGCACCTGCAGGTAAGCCAGGCACACCAGCACGATGCGATAGAACCTGATGAATGGTGACATTCTGCTTGCCTTTCTGACCAAACTCGGGCGCATAAAAACTAATAGGATCATGCAAATGGATCAGTTTATCTTCACTTAATAAATGCATTAGGAATGCGGTCACTGCTTTTGACGCTGAAAAATAGCAAACAGGCGTGGCCGGGCGCATTAAGGTTTTTGGGTCAGAGGCCTTAGCCTTCGGGCCATTCCCCTGAGAGTGGCCGATAGCTCTATCGAGAATAACTTCTCCGCGACGACGCATATGAATAGATATACCAGGGTGCGTGGCTGTTTTATAAACACACTCCACTGATTTCCATATCGCCTCAACACCTTGCTTGCTCATACCAACTGATTCCGGATCGACTTCATGACTACAATCCAAAGTTGAAACAGATGATAATGAGCGCGGCAAATCAACCAAATGACTAACATTTTTACGCAATCCCTGCTTCAAAAAACCACCTTTCAATGGACTCGATTTTAACCATTTGCTTGCATCTATACTTGCACTCATCTTCTACCACACTGTGTTTGTTGAATGTTATCTGACTGAATATAATTAATAGAACCGATAGTCATAACTTTAGGCTCTTAATTGCCATTCGACAAATACCCAAATCAAGTTCGTAGGTATTTCCGGCCGTAAATTACAAAAAAAGTCATGCTATATTGTTCTTTAATTTCAAAATCAACACCTGAACATTGAGAAATGTCGTTTTCATTTTGCTTTTTCGCTACAATAGCCGCCTTTATTTGAGCATAGATTTTTTAAATCACACTATAGATTTTTAAACAAACGACAGGAACATTCCTTACCATGATTTTATTAAAAACTAATTTCGGTGATATCACACTTAAACTAGACCACGAAAAAGCACCCATTACAGCAAAAAACTTTGAACAGTATGTCGAAGAAGGTTTCTATGATGGCCTTATTTTTCACCGTGTGATCAGTAACTTCATGATTCAAGGGGGTGGTTTTGAGCCGGGAATGAGCCAAAGAGCAACACGCGAAACCATAAAAAATGAAGCAAACAATGGTTTAAGTAATAAAAATGGCACCATTGCCATGGCGCGTACAATGGATCCGCACTCAGCCTCAGGTCAATTTTTCATTAACGTAAAAGACAACGCTTTCCTAAACCATACAGCTGAAACTATGGAAGGCTGGGGCTATGCAGTATTTGGTGAAGTAGTTGACGGTTTGGATGTTGTTGAAAAAATCAAAGCTGTGAAAACCACCACTAAATCGGGTCATCAAGATGTGCCAGCAGAAGATGTGATCATCGAATCTGCTACCAAGATTGCTGACGCGGAATAACTATTTCTGACACGAGTTAACTTAAGCATGAGCACTTATTTCATTTCAGATTTACATTTAGAAGAATCTCGCCCTGATATCACAGAGGCGTTTTTATCCTTTATGGATGCCATTCAAGGCTCTGCAAGGGTGCTTTATATTCTGGGTGATTTTTTTGAAAGCTGGATAGGTGACGATGAAAATACGGCGCTTCAGGTCACTATAAAACAAAGGCTAAAAGCCTTTACTGACCAAGGTGCCGTATTATTCTTTATGCACGGAAATCGTGATTTTTTAATCGGCAATGACTTTGCTAAAGAAACCGGCTGTACCATATTAGAAGATCCATGTTTGGTTGATCTTGCAGGAGAATCCGTTTTACTCATGCATGGCGATAGCCTTTGTACCGCCGATACAAGCTATATGAAATTCAGAGCTACGATTCGCAACCCAGCCTTTCTCGAACCCTTTCTAAAACGCCCCATTGAAGAACGCAAAATTACCGCCCAACAACTTCGTGCCATGAGCCAAGCCAACAACCAAGGCAAAAGTATGGAGATAATGGATGTCACCCAAAATGAAGTGACCCAAGCCTTAGATAAGTTCAATGTAAACACACTCATTCATGGGCACACCCATCGCCCTCAAGTCGAACAACGAGACAGCAATAAAGTTCGTATCGTACTAGGCGATTGGGACAAAGACGTTTGGTATTTAAAGATCAATGAACAAGGCGAGCGAGAACTCAATCACTACCCGCTGACTCAAACACCGCAAGTCTAAGAAATTAAATGTCATCTAAAAGCACCTCTCATTACGACGCCATCATAATTGGCGGGGGCGCATCGGGTTTAATGTGCGCCCAAGTTGCAGGGCATCGCGGCTTGAAAGTCTTAGTATTGGACAGCAGCAATAAAGTTGGCAAGAAAATCCTGATGTCGGGCGGCGGTCGCTGCAACTTCACCAACTACTTTATTGAGCCAAGCTGTTATATTTCCAACAATCCCCACTTCTGTAAATCGGCACTTAGTCGATACACCCAATGGGATTTCATTTCCCTTGTAGAAAAACATGGCATCCCCTATCACGAGCGCAAACATGGCGAATTATTCTGTAATGAGTCAGCCAAAGATATTTTAAAAATGCTCTTGGATGAATGTACAGAGGCGCGTGTAGACATCAAAACCAAGTGTAGCGTTGAACACATAGCATCTTTGGCTGATGAAGATAAATCTCGCTACCTACTTAAAACAAACCTGGGTGCCTTCTCAAGCAATTCTCTTGTTATTGCAAGTGGTGGATTATCGATCCCAACCATGGGTTCAAGCGGCTTTGCTTACGATATAGCCAAACAATTTAGTTTACCTTTACTCCCAAGAACCGCTGGGCTTGTGCCTTTCATCTTCACCGATCAAATCAAAGCCATGACCGAAAGCCTCTCGGGTTTAGCCGTCGATGTATCGATGAGCGTTAATAACATTAGTTTCCGAGAAAACATGCTATTTACTCATAGAGGAATCAGCGGTCCAACGGCCTTGCAAATTTCAAATTACTGGAAACAAGGCGATAGCATTAGCATTAACCTACTGCCAGATGATAATGCCGAAGAGCTGCTTTTATCGCTAAAGCATAGCCACCCGAAATCCTTACTCCGAAATGCCCTTTCCGATAAATTCTCCAAAAGCCTTTGCCAAGAACTACAAAAGCTCTGGTGGTCATCTGATAGTGGAAAACCTCTAGCTGATTTTTCAGACATGAGACTAAGAGAAATTTCAGAAAACTTATCTAACTGGACTCTGAAACCTGCTGGAACCGAAGGCTACCGAACAGCCGAAGTGACATTAGGCGGCATCGATACCGACTGCATTTCATCCAAAACCATGGAATGTAAAAACCAACCTGGTTTGTATTTTATCGGTGAAGCCTTGGATGTCACGGGTTGGCTGGGGGGCTTTAATTTTCAATGGGCGTGGGCGTCTGGAGTGGCGGCTGGGAAGGGCGTTTAGAATGTACCGAAGGAATTAAAACGAAGACATGCTGAATAAAACGAAGACAAACTCTGGCCAACTTTCAGCCATACAATCACTTAACCATTTGTTTTATATAGAAATAGCTAACATATAGCTTTGTCTTCGTTTTTATAGATTTATTCCAAAAACATCATTCTTCTGTTGTTTAGCTATTTTTCCTCAACCTGAAACGATACTTATCTTTTGTCATTTCATATACATCTATACCGCTCTTAAGACAATGAGCTTCTAATCGTTTATACAAACTCCCTGTTTTGTCAGTCGAAAGCCCTACATAAACGGCACTAAGCTTAAATTGCAGGTCACTAAGGCTTACTAACGTATCACCAACTACCTTTCTGGAAACTATCCTAAGCTCATTTTCATACGACCAATCTGTAAACTTAGTATTCAATAATATTTCAATACTAAACTCCGGAGCGCTTAAAAACTCATGCCAATGACAAAACGGAAATTTGTTAGTGTAAGACACCTCATGTATCGAAAATCCGTTTTTGGTTCTATCAAACCCATTGGGGCCATATTCGTAACAATACTCTAGACAGACTCCTGTATGACTGCGGGCATAATGAGACCAGTTGAGTATATTGAATGGTGATGAAAGAAAAGATGAAACGCCAATTTCATTGATACGCCGACAAACTATTTTTTAGGCTTCGTTATTTCGATCAGAAATTGAGTCAGAATAGTAATCTGGATAAATAACACCATCAAAAATTGGCACCAATGCGCACAAATTCAATAACTTTTTTCTCAGTTCTGCTTCTGATACATCTTTAGACAAATGAGGCTCAATCGCACAATCAAACGGATCATTAAACGTGAGCTTACGGCAGCATAGCGTGACAAGTTAAAATAACCATCA
>TARA_R110001592_G_scaffold96595_1_pt1 | contig 12435 bp, 10 predicted proteins | sample TARA_R110001592 | Tara Oceans TARA_R110001592 (sample SAMEA4398387) | marine metagenome | biome: Polar Biome; feature: [SRF] surface water layer (ENVO:00010504); material: water (ENVO:00002006), including particulate matter (ENVO:01000060) such as... | depth 5 m
TTGGGAATGTTTTAAAGCAGAAGAAGAGTTATATGAAAAAATCGATGACCTAGAAGAACCGCTTAATTTTAAAGGCTTTATAGACGGTGTGCTTAAGGTTCCAAAGAAAAGAGGTAAAGGGCACGTTTACTGGATCATTGATTGGAAGACATCTGGGTCATGGGGTTGGAGGAGAGACAAGAAGCAAGATCTCGGTATGACAGCACAATTGATTCTATACAAACACTTTTGGGCTAAAAAGCATAATATTGATTTAAAAGATGTTCGCTGCGGCTTTGTTTTACTAAAACGCGGTGGTAAGATTGGAAAAGTATGTGAATTAGTAAATGTAGCTGCAGGCCCAAAATCTTTGGAGAAGGGTGTTAAGTTAATGCGTAGTATGATTAAGTCTGTACGAAAAGGAATGTATCTAAAAAATAGGAATAGTTGTAAGTACTGTCAATTTCATCAGACAGAACACTGTACATAATTTTGTTTACGACCAGCTTTTAATGTATAAAATAATAAACATAAGTATTATTTGTTGTACAAAATAATAAACATTAAAAGGTGGCTGAATGACAGAAGATGGAAAATTTAAGGTATTGGTCTTATCAGATCATGCTTTATCAACTAGCGGTGTGGGTACTCAAACCAGGCATTTGTTGGAAGGGCTTATTAAGAAAGGCGACTGGTGTTTCAGGCAATTTGGCGCGGCGCTTAAGCATCAAGATTATAGAACAGTTGTTGTTAACGAGGATTTTATAATTAAACCGATTGACGGTTTTGGTACACCTGATATTATTCGCGTAGCTTTGGCAACTGAAAAACCTGATTTGATATTTATTTTCACAGATCCTAGATTTTTTACTTGGCTCTTTGATATGGAAGACGAAATCCACCAAGTTTGCCCAATTGCCTGGTGGCATGTTTGGGATAATTACCCATATCCAGACTTTAACGATTCATACTACCAAGCAACTGATGCTATTAATTGTCATAGTCATATGACATATACAATGTTAAGCGAAAAGTACCCTGAAAAAACAAAATTTATTCCTCATACGTTGCCTGATAATTTGTTTTTTAAGATGAGTTCACAGCAAATTATCAATCATAAGAAAACATTGTTAGGTGCAGATAGGGAAGATCATTTCGTAGGAATGTGGGTTAACAGAAATGCGAAAAGAAAAAGACCTAGTGATCTATTAGCAGCATGGTCAACTTTTTTAGATAATTTAGAAAAAAGTCAAGGCCATAGAAAAGCAACATTGATTATGCATACTGAACCCTTAGACACTGAAGGTCCTAATTTATTTAAAGTAACAGAATTTCTAGGGATTCAAGAAAATGTTTTCTTTTCTCGTGATAGGATTGAATTTGAAAAGATGAATGTTCTGTATAACATCACTGACTTTTGTATTAATACATCATATGCTGAAGGTTTTGGGCTTTCAACACTTGAGGCAATGATGACAGGTACACCAGTTATTGCTCCAAAAACAGGCGGCTTAACACGGCAGGTTGAAGATCATAGAGACGGTACACACAATGGTGTCGCACTAGAAATAGATTTTAAAACTCTTGTTGGCAGTCAATCTGTACCTTACATTTATGAAGATTATGTCAGTAATGATAATTTTGCAGCTGCAATGATGAAAATTTATAATATGGATAAAAAAGAGAGGCAAGCATTGTCTAGAAAAGTAAAAAAATATGTTGAGGAAGAGTTTTCACATCAAAAAACAATTGATGATTGGTCTGCTTCTATGAAGGAAACAATTTCAAATTTTAAAAATAGAAAAAATTGGCAAATTGAGGAAATATAAAAATGATTAGAAAAAAAGTTCTCTTAAGAGCACCGCTTTTAACAAACAGCGGATATGGTGTACATTCACGTCAAATATTTAACTGGCTTTACGAAAGGGAAGATGTTGAATTAGTTGTAGAATGTTTACAGTGGGGTCGGACGTCGTGGTTGCTTGATGGTGACTTAGAAAACGGAACGATTGGCAAAGTAATGAATTGTTCTCAACCTTTTGAAAAAGAAGATATTGATATATCTTTCCAGGTGCAATTACCAGATGAGTGGGACGAAAGCTTAGGTAAATTAAATGTTGGTGTCACGGCACTGGTTGAAACTGATAAGTGTTCTAGTGTTTGGGTTGAAAAATGCAACAAAATGGATCAAATAGTCGTTCCATCAACATTTACAAAAAACGTTTTAAAGCGATCAGGTCCTCTAAAAAAACCTGTGACAGTAATACCTGAGTGGTTTAACCCAGAGTTGATGAATAAAAGCAAACTGGTGAAAACTTTAGATGATGATCGGTTCAAGTGTATATCTGAACCTTTTACTGTTTTAATGATAGGCACGTTGACTAGCCAAGCGCAGCAAGACGATAGAAAGAATCTTGTTAATACAATTAAGTGGGTGTCAGAAGAATTTAAAAACAAAAAAGATGTAGCAATTTTAATTAAAACAAACTTTGGAAAAGGCACTACAGAAGATAGAAAATTATGTTCAGAATATTTAAAAAAAATAAAGCCTGCCTTGGGTTTAACTGAATTTCCAAAAATAAAATTACTTCATGGTAATATGAAAACTGAAGAAGTAGCTGCATTATTTAATCATGAAAAGGTAAAACTATATGTGTCAGCAACAAGAGGCGAAGGCTATGGATTACCTTTAGTTGAAGCTGCAGCATCAGGGTTACCGATAGTCGCGACAGGATGGTCCGGACATCTTCAGTTTTTAGATAAAGAAAAGTTTGGATGCGTTGATTATAATTTAAAAGAGATTAGTGAGACAAGGGTTGATAATAGAATCTTTGAAAAAGGATTTAGATGGGCGGAACCTTTAGAGACTAGCTTTAAAAGAGAAGTTAGGAAAGTCTATGAGGATTATAATACGTCAAAAGTAAAAGCGCAAGAAATGATGAAAAATATCCAAAGCAATTTTAGTGATACTGCTATTAAAAAACAATATGATGAATTATTTAAGCTGTGTGTTAAAAAATGAGTTTTGAGTTAATACTTATTTTTTTGTGCTGTCTGCTGTTTGTTTTATCACTGCTACTTTCCTGGAAGCTCTATCAATTTTCTATTGTAATAATGGATATTGAAGATGCTATAGAAGAGTCACTTGACATTTTAAATGAAAAATATAGCAAAATGAACGAAATTATTCAAAAACCTGTATTTTTTGATTCGATTGAAGTTCGGCAAGTTATTAGCGAAATAAAAGATTGTCACAATGCAATACTGATCATAGCTAATAAACTAACAAAGAGAATAGGGGCAACTAGTGACGAGACTAAAAAAGAAGACAATTAAGACAAGTAAGCGAACCAAGTCAAAGGTAAAAAAACTATATTTTGGAAAAGAAGCGCACGAAGCAATCATAGAGTATCAGTCGACAGAATGCAGAGAAAAACGACATCAAATTTATGAAAAAAAGATAATGAATTCTTTTCACAAGCTTGTTGAGAATTTAATATTCATACACAGCTTTGCCAGAGATCAAGTTACATTCCAAACTTTAAAATTTGACTGCGTTACTTTTCTATATGAAACTTTAGAAAAATTTGATCCTTCTAGGGGTTCAAAAGCTTTTTCATATTTTAATGTATGCGCTAAAAACTTTTTAATAATACAGTCAAATAAGAGAAATAAAAATGCCCGACGCAGTGTTAGCTTTGAAAATTATGCTAATCTCAACTCTGCAGATAAGCGAAGTATTGATCTTTATAGTTATGTCCCCTCGCCAGAAGCCCAATTAATTCAGGCAGAGGATAGAATGCGAATGTTTGAAGTTTTAAAAATTATTAAAGGTCGAGTTAAAAATGAAAATGAAAGACTCTGCATTCAAGCTGTCTATAAATTATTTGAAAATATTAACGAATTAGAACTGCTAAACAAACGCGCCATTTTTGTTTATTTGAGAGAAATATCAGGCTTGAACCCCAAACAACTTTCAGTAGCAATGTCAAGTGTAAGAAAGCACTTCAGGGAAATAGTTAAAAACAATGATGAATATAAGTCAATGTTTAAAATGGGTTTTGGGTGAAAAATGGAAAAAGATAAAAAAATTAAAGAATTTTCTGACCTTTTAGATAATTTGGCTGATACAGCAGATAAAAAAAAGTTACTTTGGAAAGAATCGTACCAGAATGCAATAGAAGATAGAGAAAGCGCATCAATCCTATTAAGCGATTTATTAGTTACTATACCTGGAAATCCTACTAGTCATTCTACACATGGTTCTTTGGCAACAAAATACTTAGAAAGAATGTCAAAAAGTAATGATCAAATAATAAAACTGGCAGAATTGATTGCAAAAGAACAAGAAAAACAAGACGCAGTCTCCCCTGATGATATATTTAAAAGCATAGGGGATTAAAATGGCAAAAGGCAAAGATTATCGATTTTTAAAATCTACCTTAGGGAAGATAGCAGGTGATGGTCTTTTGCAAGGTGACGATGACTTACTGGAAAGAGGCGTAAAATATAATTTCTTAACAGGTATTGTTAATGACGTCATATCAAATCCATACACATACCTTAGAAAACAAATAGATGAAGAAAATAATCAAAACATAACTGTAGGTGATGTACTTTCTGGAAGGAAGAAAACAAAAAACATTAATATTGGTATCAAAAACAAAGAATTGGTCGACACTGCACCTATCAATTCAATTATTGCACAAATAATTGATCCAGGTAGTAGTTCAAAAGATGGTGCATTACCGGTTTTATGTTATCCTTTTTTTCCTCCTCATATATCTTTGCCATTAAAACCTGGCGAATACGTTTGGTTAATAGAATGTGATGTAAAAGGTTCAAAAATGTATTATTGGATGTGCCGACAAGTAGGTACAATCCACGTCGACGATTTAAACTTTACAAATATGGAGCGCTTGATGGCATCAGGTATAGCATTTGATAGATATGTTAAATCTGAAAAAACAAAAAAACCTTCCGACGAATTATTAGAAAGAGCATCAACTTTAAATAAGGCAGAAAACAAATTATCAAATTCAAATTTAAATTTTGACAAACTGTTCTCTAATTCAAACGCCTTTAGAAGCGAATTTACCGGTGAGCCGGTCCCTAGAATGGTTAAAGATTGTGCTGATCTATTACTCCAGGGGTCTAATAATTCTGGTATTCATTTAACCACAGAAAAATTTTCTAATTTAAATGACATCAATGTCGACACATCAGTGCTCTCAGGAAAAGTAGATAAAAATGACTCACTACCCACAAGAAAACCTGACATGTCAGCAGTCGATATATTTGTTAAGCGAAAAAAGAGTGATTTAGATAAGCTTTCTGAATCAAGCGGCGATGTAGAAAGATATGATAAAATAAATACAGTTAAAAATAATTGCGAAAACGACTTGTACACATTTTTAGAAAATGACAAGTTAGCAGAACTAAGATATAAAGACGATGCTGTTTATGACGAAGAGTTAATTGACAATAAATCTGATGCGATAGACGTCGGCGCAAGAATGTATTTATCACATAAATGTGACGTTGATAATTCTTTTCTAATTAATTTTAATAACCTGGCTGACAATACAAAACTAGGACCTTCAATTGTAACATACGCGCAACACAACAGAGTTATAGGTGATCAAGACGTCAGACTAGTCTCTAGAGTCGGTCAGTCTTTTATTGATCTAGACGAAAAAGGTAATATAATATTAAAAGCAGCACAAGGTGGTGCATATATTTCACTAAAGACGGACGGTTCTATTGTAATTGTACCTGGTGCAAATGGATTGTTGTATTTAGGTGGGGAACCTGGCGAAGCTATAAATGTACCGCTCGGCAACAGAGACATAGGAAGTATTGGTACAGCGATAGGTGTACCTATTGTTTCTACAATGGGTGGTGTAGTAGGAAATGAAGGCCCGGGCGGTAATTTTGCCAAAAAAGTAGTTTTTAAGTAGGATAATATGGGTGCATTAAAAAACGTAGGTATAGATTTAGAATCAGAATCATTTATCAATTCATTTATAAATATGATATCAGAAATGATCGAATCGGGCGCATTTCCATCAATTGAGTTTATTGATCTAAGCTTTGGTTTTGATGTAGAATTACCAAAAGGAGAAAATGCAGCCCAACAAGCAAAGTTATTCAAGCAAGAAGCGCTTAAACCTGATTCAGAGTTTAAAAACAATTATATACCAGCTTTAAAGACAATTTTTGATATACTCGATTCGATACCCGCAGTTAATATACTTCAAGCATTTGCAATCACAGATCCAACAGCAGCACTTTTACCAATAGCAAACATTATCACAGAATTATTAGCTAGTATAGGTATTCCTAATCCAAACGAAATACTGTTGACGAAACTTCCTTTAATTATTGAAAAACAGAGAGCTCTTTTAAAACAAATTAAGAAAATTGCATCTGGCACTGAAGAAGAAATATCCAAGGCTGTTGTCAAGCTGTCAGAAATATTACAAGAAATTATTAGCATTCCAGAGCTAACTATCTCCGATTTGCAAGCAAAAATCTTCGAGATTGTTGATAAGATTCGTAGTTTATTTAATTTAGAATTACCTGAGTTGACCATCCCTAACATAAGTGATTTTATTGAACTGTTTGGGTTAAAATTACCAAATTTACCTGATTTGCCTGAATTGCCTAACATAGAAGATATTATTGCTATGTTCTTTGATTTTGAGTTAGAGATACCACCAATTGGTGCCATGTTTGTTGAACTCTTAAAAGTAAAACTGCAGATGTTAGCAGAATTAGCAGCAGGAATCCCCGGCTGGTTGCAACCGGCAGTTGATAAAATTATGTCTCTTTTCCCAGCAAATTTTGACATGAAACAAATATTAAAAGCAATCGCTGAATCGATTTTTGGTTATTTTTTTGAAAAAATTAATACGACAAAAATTAAAAATTTAATTGAAAAGGCACCTACACTCGTAGCAGTTTTGCACGCCACAATATTGGTTTTAGTCGGTTCACTTGTTACTTTGGTTGTAGGGATTTTGTTTGGGGAAGGTTTTATTATGAAAACTTCAGCAATAGGTTTAGGAATTATCAGTTAGGAGATAATTATAAGGAGCGGAGTTAATAATGGGACATTCACAATTTAAATTTAAAAGTAGTGGTGTAAGAACAACTGATCACCAGTTTACTAAAAAGCCAACAACAATTGATCGGCCGATTGGGATTAAAACGCCTCTTGAGGCTGGTGATGATATGTTTAAGATGCATACTAGTCCCATAAGACAACTGACAGATAATTTTAGAAATTTAATTATGACCAATCACGGAGAGCGTCTAGGGATATTTAATTACGGTGCAAATTTAAACAGTGTTGTTTTTGAATATAGTAATTCACCAAACTTAGAAGAAGCAATTGGTAACGTAATTATAGATGTAACTAAAAAATATATTCCTGCAATAACAATAACAGATATATCACATGTTCTTGTTGATGAAGTAGAAAAAAACGAACTTAATAAACTAGGCTTAGCAAAGTTAAGAATAAGAATAGAATATAGAATACCTAAGTTTAAAAGTCCCCAATTGGCTTTAGAAGTCGATTTGAATCTCGGAGGTTAATACATGGCGAGAAATATTAAAAAAGAAGTTCAAAAACATAAAGAACGAAGTTATACTAACAAAGACTTTAAATCTTTAAGGAACGAGTTGCGAAGATATGCACTTACACACTTTAGTGATAATGTAATTGATTTTTCTGATGCAAGTATGGGTGGCTTAATTTTAGACCTAGCATCATACGTTGGTGATGTAATGACATTCTACATGGATCACCAGTTTAACGAAAACTCCATTGAAAATGCTGTTGAACGTAGCAACGTTGAAAGATTAATTAGGGAATCCGGATTAGAAATACCTGGAGCAGCACCTGCTTATGCTAATGTTAAGCTTTCAATTGTAGTACCTTCGCAAGTTGTTGATGGCGAATATGTGCCTCAAACTTTAGCATTACCGACAATTAAGAGAAATTCCGTTTTCAGTACTTCGGGTGGTATAGACTTTGTGTTGTTAGAGGATATTGACTTTACATTGAGAGATGATGATAATAATTTGCTAGCAACAACAAGCGTTGGATCTTTAAGCAGTGGAAACCCGCAAAACTTTGTATTGTCAGCAGTAGGCGTAGTATCAAGTTCAAAAATAGAAACAGAAACATTTATAATTGAAGATAAACTAATACCTTTCAGGACTATTACGTTGGCACAAGAAAATGTAACAGAAGTAATATCAACCATGGATACCCTAGGCGATACATATTATGAAGTTGACACCTTATCGCAAGACACAGTATTTAAAATTTACAAGAATACGTCTTATGATAGTACCGACGTTCCTTTTAGGATGGAGCTACAACATGCACCAAAAAGATTTGTAAAGATTAGAAGCGCCAATACAGGAAAGACAACACTAAGATTTGGCTCGGGTGATGATGATTCCTTTGATGAAGATATTATACCTGATCCTAGTGAGCATGCAATTAGACTTTTCGGGGATCGAACCTCAATAACAACAGTTGCTATCGATCCTAACAGCTTTTTAACAACACAAACACTTGGTATATCACCTAAAAATACAACATTAACAATCACTTATAGACACGGCGGGGGTTTATCAAATAATGTATCTGCAGGAGAAATAACATCAATAAAAGTACTGTTAACACAGTTTAACACAGCAACGCCACCTTCAATTGAAGCTTCTGTACGCTCGTCTACTGATGTAGTTAATTTACGTCGTGCTAACGGCGGAGAAGACGAACCAACATTAGAAGAGTTAAGAAACATAGCAATATTTAATAGAAACGCACAAAATAGAATTGTCACACGTGAAGATTTATTGACGCGAGTTTACTCAATGCCTTCAAATTTTGGTAGAGTATTTAGGACAGCAGTTTCCGACAATCCTAGGAATCCACGTGGCGCGCAACTTCATATAATTTCTAGATCATCATCAGGAAATCTAATAACATCAACAGACACACTCAAGCAAAATTTAGCAAAATATTTAAATAAATTTAGACTAGTATCTGATGCTATTGATATTTTAGACGCAATTGTTGTTAATTTAGGCATAGAGTACACGGTAACAATAGAAAAAGGATATCAATCCTCAGTTGTATTGGGCTCAGTTGCAGCTAAAGTATCAAAATATTTTAATTCAAAAAACTTTCAAATTAACAAACCTGTCATCATAGGCGAAATTGAAAATATTATTTTAAACGTACCCGGTGTCATGTCTATAATTAGTTTAAATATTGTTAATAAAAAGGGTATCGTAGATAGTAGCATATACAATTCATATAGTTTTGATATTAAGCAAAATCTTAGCCGAGGTATGCTTTTCCCACCAATTGGCGGAATATTTGAAGTTAAGTTTCCAAATAAAGATATTACTGGGAGGGTTATTTAATGCATAGAATACTAACAGCATCAAAAGATACGTACATTACCAATAAAATAATAAGAAATAAGTTTAGAGCAACAGACGCTAACCTAGGTTCAGCTGGAACTTTGGACTTGTTTAAGCTCTACAATGAAAACATAATAGGATCTGAAACTAACCCAATAGAGTTAAGTAGAATATTAATTAAGTTTCCAATAGCAGAAATATCTACAATGGATACTAACGGTGACATTGATATTAATGACAGTTCTTTTAAATGCACTTTAAATCTTCACGATGTTTACGGTGGCCAAACTACACCTAGTAATTTTAGGGCTATTTTGTTTCCTTTAGCAAAGGACTTTGATGAAGGACCGGGCATGGATGTGGTTAATTTCTCAGATGTTGCAGTAACAAACTTTATAACTGCCTCAGTAACAGATAGTTCAGTAGTTGTCTGGGATACAGCAGGTGCCAATGCATCAGGTTCATTAGGTACTTCTAATTTAGATGTTTATGTCAGCGGTTCACTCCAAGGTCCATCAGGAACATCAGTAGTATCACTATCGCCAACACAATTTTTTGTAACTGGAAAAGAAGATTTAATCTTAGATATAACAACTATAGTCTCCGGAACAGTATCAGGACAAATACCTGATAAAGGTTTTTTGATTGCATTTTCTGGAAGCTATGAAAAAAGTGATCGATCATATTTTGTAAAAAGATTTGCTTCTAGAGACGTGCAAGTTGCAGGTTTAAGGCCTAAGCTGAATATTGCCTTTGATGATTCGACCATAGATAGACATTCCGATTTTATATTTAACGTTACATCATCGCTGTATTTAAGAAATTTTCAATACGGTAGTTTAGCAAATATTATTAGTAACACTGCAGGATCTGAATTAACTGGTAAGGATTGTATGATCTTAAAACTCGAAAGTGGAAGCTTTAAGAAAAATTATAATGTATCGCAAGCATTATTAGGAAGACACAGTAGAAGAGGTATCTATAGTGCATCTTTTGCAGTTTCAAGTTTCGAATCACTTTTGTACGACCAAGCTAACTTAACCGGATCGATAACTTTTGATGCAGTCTGGTCTAATAGCGCAGAAACAGTAACATACTTATCTTCGTCTTTAAAAGTAGCGCGCGCAAAAAGATCTTTAACTAATTCACAAAATCAAAATAACTTATTAGTAACAGTACTCAATGTTAATGACGAGTATCACACAGGTGAAAAAGTCAACATTAGAGTTTTTGCTGAAAACAGGGATAGAGCTATTTTGTTGGTTCGAACACCTTACGAGAAAAAAAGTCAGATATATTCAGAAATGTTTTATCGTATACGTGATGCTGTCGACGGAAAAATAATTGTTGATTTTGATTCAGTTAATAACTCAACAAAGTTATCGACAGATCAAGATGGAATGTTTTTTACTTTCTACACAGACTCTTTACCACCCGGCAGGATTTATGGTTTTGATTTTTTAATTAAAAGAAATGGTAGGGACACGGTTATAACAGATGCAGCATCAAAATTTAGGATTATTTAATGTCGAATAAAAAATTATTTGAAAGAGCCAGTGGTCGCCTTTTTACGCCTAGGTTTTCCAGGGGTGATAATAAAGCATCCAGTTATTTAAATGATCAAAACTATAAAGGTGAAGATAACAATATTTTTAAAAACACAAACCTGAGTAGCACTTCATCATTTAGATACGGGGATAAACCTTATCTCGTATCAACACAACAGCTTAGGGTTGACTGGTCTAAATTTGAAAATCATACTTTTTTCCACTCAGCAGTTGCAAATGTTAATGAATCATTTGATAGGATTGTAAACTTTTATCCTTTTGAGGGGAGTGAAAAAGAAATAGAAATATTTGAAGACGGTTTGACAGGATATGAAAAACATATATTAGACCAGTTTCCTAAAAATGTCGGCTATTTAAATTTCTCAGGTACCGTAGTTGGAGAATCCTTAGGTAATGGTACTCAAATAAGTGTAAATGACAAAAGAGGTACTTCAATAAGTGGAATATCAAATAGGACTGACGGAGCGCCAGTATTAGATCCGAAAAAAGCACCCTTTTCAATTGAAATGTTTATTCGACCATCTGCAGAAGCAAATGATAATCAAATTATTTTGCAAAAATATAGTTCACTATCAAATCACTTTACACTTGCACTTTCGCAATCAGCTAGTACGACAGAGTGTGAACTTCATTTTGGTATAACGTCAGGTTCAAATTTTTTATCTGTAAGTGGCTCGATTAACAAAGACACATTTAGCCATATAACAGCGTTTTATGACAGTCTAAGCGATCAAAGATTGAAATTATTAATAAATGACAATATATTTTCTTCTAGTTTTTCTAAAAAATTTAATAATCTAAACTACAGCGCTAACAGCCTTACCATCGGGAGTGGAAATACTTCTCGAATTAACGGTACAGTTTTTACGCCAAGAACGACATTTTCTGGATCAATTGATGATTTAAGATACTTTCATTCTGTTGAAACAGTTAAAAATATTAAAAAGCGAAAATATAGAAGCTTCTACCCTAGCGATCTAGACCCTACACTTAAATTATATTATCGTTTTAATGAACCGGGTGGCGTATATGACGGAAACAATATAATTTTAGATTCTTCCGGAAACTCTTTACACGAAAAAATTATTAATTTTAATGTCTCTAATAGGCAGACCGGCTCTGATCAACCGGTTCTTTCTGAAGACCTATATAGAAATCCCGTTCTTTTTCCAACTTTTGATACAATAAAAAAATTAAATTCAAGGCTTTTGGCGTCAGCATCATTGTACGACTCATACAACCCAAATATCATAACAAAGCTAATCCCCACACACTATTTCCAGGAGGGTACAAACTTTAGAGAATTTAATGAAGAATTAGATAGACTAGGTAGAGGTTTTCATACATTTTCTAACAACATCCCTGGGTCTAAGCAAAGTGAGTTATTAGGACCGCAAATGTTAATAAAGCTATTGTTGACGTACGCAAAGTTTTTTGA
>TARA_R110001592_G_scaffold340394_1_pt1 | contig 12432 bp, 15 predicted proteins | sample TARA_R110001592 | Tara Oceans TARA_R110001592 (sample SAMEA4398387) | marine metagenome | biome: Polar Biome; feature: [SRF] surface water layer (ENVO:00010504); material: water (ENVO:00002006), including particulate matter (ENVO:01000060) such as... | depth 5 m
CTAGCGGGTATCGTTGGGGTTGGTTAGCCGACCTTGAGGCCGAGCTTGGCAGCTGCCAAGATCATGGAGGCCTTTGCGCTTTCGTATTCCTTGCCCCGTTTTGGAGCCTTAACTTTTACGATTGCAGAAGTAAGATCCGAGATCTTCTTTTCTGCTTTCTTCCAATCCATGGAACGCTTGTCGCCCTTGGGGTTGTCGGTGCGCTTTCGACGATCGTTTTGCGCTGGTGGGAATACCACCGACTGGATTAGCGAGCTCTTAAACTTCTCGCCTTTGTTCACGTTCTCAAAGGCCTTGGCAAGGCCTTTGCGAGCGGTGCTATAGAACCATCCCGCTGCGGAGAGGGCTCTGCAAAGCTTAGTCCAACTAAACTTTTCGTTGGAGGCGTAAGCTTCGTTTTGCCCATTGTGCCAGTCAGACCATTGCCTACAAGCTATCAAATCCGCGATGCTTACCTGATCATGCCCGTCTACTCCCTCCAATAGAGAGAGAAGCTCCGCAGCATTGTCAGCCATTGCCGATTCGGAATTTACAGAAGCAGCGTAGTTGTTGGACATGGCTGCGAGGATTTCTTCAACTTTGTTTTTGTTCATTGTTTTGTTTTGGTTTTGGAAAAGCGATGCGCTCTTCCTTCACCATGCTAGGCGAACGGTTACACATTAGTAGTGGCTACGACTAGCACCGCACGACCATGCACCCTGACCCCTGACCCCTGACCCCGGCTGCTGGGGGGTGGGTTCATTTTTCCCGGCTCAGGGCTCTTAGTATATCCCCCTCTACACAATTTGTTGTAAATAACTTTGACGCACCGGATAAACCGTTGAGGGTAAAGGGCTCAGGGAGCTGTGCAAGTTTGTCGCATCATTGTGCAATTTTAGTGCGTGGGTGCGAGTCCTCCGTGCAATATCCGGCGCAATGGTTCCGCAACCCTTGTAGATTAAAGGGTCCCCGGTGCAACTTTTGACGCAAGGTGGTTGTCTACGACGCTAATCCCGAGGTGTGTAGGGGGTGCCACTATCGCTCAGTGAGTTAGCCGTTGCTATGGGGGGTTAAGTGGTTGGGCAATAGATGGTTAAGTATCCTAAAAGACCCCACTCTAAAAAGACCCCACTCTAAAAACCCTATAGGAAAGTATATTCTGTATAGTGAGAGAATAGAGGATCTCTTCTGATAATACCTTTATAGGGGGTTTTTAGAGTGGGGTCTTTTTAGAGTGGGGGCTTTTGCGTTACTTAAAGGATTGCGCACCAAACAGTTAAGTCCTTGGGGTAACCGATAACTCACTGAGTATCAGTAAACCCACTTTTATACCCCGGACCCCTTGACACGCGTGTTACTTTCAGGGCATGGCAAAGACACAACAGAACGCATCCCAACCCTCAGAGTCAATCGAACACCTCGCCCTCCTATATGGGAACAGTGACGTGGTCTCGGGTCTCATGGCTGGTCTCCAGTATGAGGGCCTCGCGGTCATCGGAGCTATCCCAATAGACCACAATGCCGGGCCCCCGAAAAACAATCACGAGACCGAGGACTACCTCCTAGGCGTAATCACCGAAATGGTCACGCAACCCAACTCTAACATCTCAAACATCCACTTATTGCGTCTCCCTTGCAACCTGAAACTCGACGCCACCTACCTCATATCTGAACTCACGAAGCGGGAACTGGGGTGTAACCTATCCAACATTAGGGTGGAGACCGAAGGGGGCTGCCGAGCTTTCCTCGAGGAATCCTGCTCCCTGATCCAGTCATCCGTATCCGAGGGGGGAGTGTCCGAACTCCTAAAGGGGGTGGAGGGTCACATTCCCATCCTTGTCTCGAAGGAGCGCGACCACGTTCACTCCGTCGGGGAGGCCGACTTAGATTACAACGTGCCCGCTGTCTCCCTGTCTGATTGTCGGATCGGGGATCAGGGCTCACCGGGGCCCGCCAATCAATCACGATTAGACGAACTGGAGCAACGTCTATCTGAGGCTTGTTCTCAACTCTACGTAGCCGAGCGAGACGCCAAGACAGCACAAAAAGACTGTGAGCATTTGATGGCGAGTATTAAAGGTCTCGCCGCGGACTGGGACCTTCTTTAAATCGAACTAACTGAACAGTCCGAACCAATCCACAGAAATGGGAAAACGAGCATCAACCAACTTAACTAAATTCGACAAACAAACATCCGCCCTCGTGTACCCCCGGTACAAGTTTGATTACGAGGCCGAAACCATTTACGACACCAAGTTCAAACGAAACATCGTAGCCAGTTGCAAGCGGGGCGGGGAGCCCCAATTTCGTATCGTTGACAAGGATGACGAGGCAAACCACGCTTCCGTAGCCGACATCTTCGGGGAGGAGGCCGCGGAGGTTGACTTCGAAACCGACTTCGACCCCGTAGACTTTGCGGATCGTTACAACTTTGACCTCACCACGACCCCGGCGAGCATCACCTGCAAACCCCGCAAGGGTGCGAAGGCGGGTGCCCAAATGAAGCTCTACAGCCCCAATGGTTGGGACCACTGGTTCCTCCGAAACAATGAGGGCCGTCGGGTTTACGTTACCCCCGCGGAGCTTGCCCAATCGTTTGACCGGGATATTTGGGAGGTCGAGCCCCCCAAGGGTTCCAAGACGATCCTCCCCTTGTTCCCCGACTACGCATTCACCCCGGATGGTCTGGTGTGGCGTATAAGATCCCGAGAGGTTCTCTTGAGTCCGGCACCTGTACCCCTTGACGAGGTGCCCTGCCCGGGAACCAAGCCCGAGAAGGCCGACGAGGAATCCATCTACCGGATTCATTCACCGACCGGAAGGAAGAAGTACTACCGCTTCACTCGTGCCAGCATAAAAGAGGTCTTCCAGACCGAGCCAAGGTAACCATGTCTGAACCTGTGTCCGACTTTGACCGTTCCGAGTATTCGGATAGGTACTTGTTCAAAAAGGGTCTGGTTTGCTCGAAGAGGAATGGGGGCCGGGCCCTCACTCCTCAGAGGCAGACCAACCCCGAGGGTCGTGGTTATTCTTACTACCAACTCACCGACAACAGTGGCACGCGACGAAAGGTGTCCACCTTATTGGTATCCGGAAGGGTCTCCAAGGAAGGGGATGTCTACCAGCTTCCCCATTGGCCCAGCGGGTGGCAGGCACGCGCCGGGTTCCCCTCTTACCTTTTCCACCCGGGGAAGGGGTTGGTACGCCGGGTTGGGTTCCGGACCCCCCGATCCACACCCGTGGACATAAAACCAAACAAGTGCGGTAATTACCGACTGCACACTCCGGAGGGGTATCGGTGGTATCATCGGGACGATTTATTTCTTTAGTTTTGCCCCTTCCCTAGCGTAAGTCAATTTGCTATACTACCCGGAATGAGACTACTGAAATGCCGAAAGTGTCTTTTAGAGAAGCCTCCGCAGGAGTTCAACGCAGCTCTTGAGAACCGTAGCGGAAGGAACACTCAGTGCCGGGAGTGTCAGAGGGCTTACAACCGGGCCCACTACCGGGCCAACAAGAGACGTCGTTCTAAACAGACGAGAGCTTACTACCACAAGGACCCGGGGAAGTGGAGGGCTTATGCGAAGGGCTACCGCACCGAGAACCTCGAGAGGACCAAAGAGTCCCAACGCAAGTGCCGTCAGAACAACCCCCCAGTGTACCGGGCAAATTCGGCTCGTTACCGGGCTTCTAAAAGGGAAGCCACTGACCCGGGCGCGGACCACATTGTTCTACAAAAGATGTATCAGCTTTGCGCCGCCCTCAACAAACGGTCAAAGAGGAAAGGAGGGTGGTCTGTTGACCACACCATACCCTTGAGTGTTGGGGGGAGGCACCACGAGGAAAACCTCCAAGTGGTCCCCTTCTCTTGGAACTGTTCCAAAAACAACAAGCATTCAAATCGTTGGACGGGGAAATACCCCCCATGGGTTCACAAATATTGTGTTGACATTGGCCTTCGTCTTTAGTAGTATCACCCTGTGCCCTACTCCGAGAAGAAAGGTGGTCCGACCGACTACAAGAAAAAAGTAGACCTCTTAGACTCTATAGATCAGGATCTTCAGGATTTCGAGAAGGACGGGACCACCCCCGCAAAACCCCGTCTCAAGTCTTTATCCGCCGCCCTTGGGCTTTACCACACTTGCTTATCCGACGACTCTGAAAACGGTCGAAAGAGGGCAAAAGTAGATGGAATGCTAGACGGGAAACCCCCCTATGACCAAGGCAAGCTACGCGCCGCGGGGCAAGGGGGTCGCTGCAACCTGAACTTCGGGGAAGGGCAAAGGCATATTGACGCGGCCGTTGCAGGCTATGTCGATCTGGCCACCTCCACTGAATTCCTCGTTGACACCCACGCCAAGCGGGGGGAGGCTCCCGGAGGGGATGTCGGGGAGAAGGAAGCAAACGCGGTTCGGAACGAGGAGCTAACCACCCTTATACGGGATTGGCCCGAGTGGGGTTCTAGATTCCTGTCCCTTGTAAACGAGTACCTCAAACACGGGGTGGGTCCCTCCTACTACGACAACCATTACGATTGGCGTCCACAGGTAACCGGTCTGAAGGACTTCAAGTTCCCACGGAACACTCGATCCAATGAAGAGGCGATTGACATTTGTTTTGCGAGACGAGATTACAGCGTAGCTGAACTGTTCAAGTTCATCTCTAATGAGGGAGCAGCCGAGACACAGGGATGGGACGTAAAAGCGGTAAAGAGCGCCATCTGCACCGCGTGCCGCACCAGCAAGTCCGACAAGTCTTACGACTGGGAACACTTTCAACAGCTACAAAAAAACGGGGACACCAATGCCGCCATGGAAACGAAGTCGGTTCGTCTGGTACACACTTGGGTCAAAGAGACAACCGGCGAGGTATCCCACTATCTTTGGGAGGAGAGGCACTCAAAGTTGGCTACTCAGTCTGGGGACAAGTCTCATAAGTTTCAAGGGAAGAACGAGAACTTTCTTTTCAAACGAGAATTTGCACACAAGCGTTCGGAGCAAGCCTTTACAATTTTTACTTACGGCGTCGGAAACAACGGTACCTACCACTCAGTTCGCGGATATGGTCACCGCATCTTCCCACTTGTCCAATACCTAAACCGCCTACAATGTCAGGCCGCAGACGCCGCCGCTATATCCGGGGGGATCCTCGTCCAGCCCAATTCGATGGAGGACTTACGGGAAATGGCAATTCAGTTTTACGGCCCGTGGAACGTCCTACGACCAAACGTGGAAGTAGTGGATCGAAAGATCAACGCTGACCTCACGAAAAACATGATCCCGGTTGTACAAGACATTCGCTCCCAACTGGAAGATACAAGTGACTTCTACTCCACGTCTCGGGCATCGAAGGGCTCCCCTTACCGGAACACCCTACAAGTAAGGGCCGAGCTGGAGAGCGCAACCCGACTGTCCGCCGCAAACCTCGCCTTGTTCTATGCGTCCTTTGATCGCCTCCTTCGTGAGATGGTCCGCCGCATCGTCAACAGTCCTTCAACCGACCAAGCAGTTAAAATCTTTTTCGAACGGTGTCGCGAGCGCGGTCTGTCTGACTCCCAGATTAAAAACCTCGACCACACCCGCACCAAGGCTGCCCGCGCTGTCGGAGCCGGAAACCCCGCGGCCAGAATCGCGGTCCTCGACCAGTTGAATCAGGAGAGACCTTTCATGGATGAGGTGGGGAACAGGAACCTCACGTTTGACCGTGTGGCCGCCCGTATCGGCCATGAGTCAGCGGTTCGCTACGTTCAGAAGGATGAGCAACCAAGGGGCAGCACAGCTCAAACTGACGCCGTTTTGGAGAACGCCCTTATTAAGCTTGGCCAATCGGTCCCAGTCCTCCCCGCGCAGCTTCACGGGAACCACCTCGAACTTCACTTGCCCGTCGCACAACAGTATATCGATGCCGTAGTATCTGGTCAGATGGACCCACGGGAGTCCCTCAATATTTTGCAGGCCATCGGGGTACACGTGCAAGAGCACGCCAGACCCCTGACAGCGGACCCCAACCAGCAGAACCTCGTTTCTCAGGCGATGGACGTGGCCAACAAGCTCACTCAGATTATTCAGAACACCGAGCGGTCTATCGAGTCAGATGGGGGAGGGGAAGGTGGGGACGAAACGACCGAACGATCCGCGGAACTACAACAGCTTTCGCAAGTTAAGCAGGAGATCATGCGTGCCGAGTCCGCCACCCGACAGGAGATCAAAAAGAACGAGGCTCAACAGAAGCAGCGACTCGCTGATTTCTCCGCAGCTAATGACGCACTTCGGCAGTCTCAACAAAACGACCCAGCAGGGGGCTTCGGAGTTTAATGAAAGTAGCGTTTGCATCGTGGAACGCGCCCAAGTCCTTCCACGCGCGCGCTGTTAAGCCAGTGTTCGACTGGCACAAATCACAAGGCCACAAAGTTAGATTTGCCAACTACGGCGGGGGGTTTAATCCCCGAATAGAAGGATGGGACCTCGTTTACTTTTGGAACGGGGAGTATGGTTTCTTGGGGGCCCCTAAGAAACGACTGCACGATAGTGGCGGGAAGTCCGTCAACGTAGAGGTGGGTTGGTTCCCCCAGTCAAAAAATACATACTATGACTGGCGGGGCACAAACGGGAATTGCTCCCTTCGTTACGACAGTTTAGACTGGCTTGAGCCCGAGGACTATGACAACCTTGACGCTCTCGCAGAATCATATCGAGAGGGTCTTACCCCAACGAAAGAAGGATACGTCCTCGTTCCCCTCCAGCTTAATTGGGATACGGCTATCCAAAAATGGAGCCCCCTCAAACGTATGGGCGACGTAATTCGCATGGCTCGGAAGATGTTCCCCCACAAGGAGATTCTTTTCCGGAGGCACCCCAAGGATAAACATGACTATGCCGACCTCATCAACGACATCACTTTGGGGGAGAAGAGGCCACTCAAAGAGCTTATTATGGGTGCCGACCTAGTTTGGGGAATGAACTCCACCGTCCTGACTGAAGCTGCCCTCATGGGAAAGGAAGTCAAGGCTTGCGGGGTTTCACTTCTACACAGTGGAACCTGCCAACGAGAAGCCCTCGCAGCCCTCGTGGCCAGACAGATTCCTAAAGACACCACAGACGTCACCCCGTGGATGAGACGGGGTCGCGGCCTAGAGCACCTAGCAGACTATTAACAAATGCTAATAACACAAATACACATTCCTAAAACTGGGGGCCAAAGCGTCCGAGAGTCTTTTGATTGGGGGATTACGGGACACATGACTTATCTAGGTCTAAAGCGTAAAGAATTACAGGGTGATTTTGTGACTATGTTTAGGTGCCCTTTTGATCGAGCGGTGTCTATTTACCGATACTTTCAACAAGCTACTGATGTAGACTTTACAGCTACATCTCCAGATAGGAGAGACCACCTATGCCATCAAGAATATATTCGTGCATGGGATCCGGGCCCTTCAGTGTATTGGGAAAGAATTAATCCCGAAAAAATTCGACCACTCACCCAGCACTTCAGGAACCAGAATTGGTGGATAAAAGGAGGCGAAGTAGGTAAAGATATTCACCTCTATGACTTCGGTGATTTCGAGAATGAAGTTTCCCGCATGGCAAAAGATTTTGGTTTGAACCGTAAAAAATCAGGATTACATACAAAAAAGACTAAGCGTAAGACCGCTCAGGAGGAACTAAGTCCCAAAGCTATAAGACGAATCGCTGAATTTTATGCGCCGGATATCAAGGTAATGGAAAAAGCAGGGTTCCCTTTTACCGTGGATTTTTGAGGCTAGCGGAGTTGGTGGTTGCCCTTTAAAAAGATTGTTGACACTCGTAATACACCCCCATATAACCAAACAGTGACGACCACCACTTTAAATCCGGGGTACTCCGATTACACCGAGTCAGACCGGGAAGCTCTAACTAAAGTCCTGCGAGACCCCCTATTGTCCGCGGCTATAAACACCGCGATCCGGGAAGCACAACCCGAAGCCCGCAGTCTCGTGAAGTTGTCCCCCGAGGAACAGGCTGCTATAGCCAACCAACTTTCAGGTATGAGCGATCTGGTCCTTCGGCTTAAAAGTCTTTCGGCCCCCCTCACTCACATTAACCCGGAGGAAGATTTATCTGGGTTGGGAGAGTGGAACCACCTTGACGATGTGGATAAATAAGGGTAATACCAAATAACATTATGGCAGAAGAAAACCAGACCAAAGAAGAGGCGGGCATCGGGAGCATTCTCGACCGCTTGGAAACGCAGCTTAACGAATCCTCCGGAGCAGACTCTCTCGCACAGCAGAGGGACGCTGGGGCCGGGGGAGACCCCAACCAAGAGGAAAAGTCCGGGGGGGACCTTGAGGACCTTGAGGACATTGATGGGTTGAGAGACGCAGAAGGGGTAAAAGGGGTCGCGGACCCCCTCGACACTCTTTCCGAGGATGCAAACAAGGGAACGGGCAATAGTGGCACCAACTCCTCCGAGGACGTTGACGCCGAGGGGGGCAATGGCCCCACTCATTCCGACATACTGTCGGAGTTCGACGCGCCTGAGCAAGCCAAAATCCAAGCGTATCTCGACGACAAAATCGCGGAAGAGTTGAGGCTCACAGAATCTGCGGGAGGAGCCTTCAAGAGATTGAAAGGGGAAAACCGAGACCTTGAGGGTAAGGTCCAAGAACTCGAATCCCGTACCGCCGAACCCGAGGCGCTGAAGGCCGCGACAGAACGTATCTCCGAGCTGGAAGCTCAGGTTCAGGTTAACGAGGAAGCGAAGAGTGTGCTTCGATTGGAAGACACTGAGGCTTACCGGCAGGCAGTAGTGGAACCCCAGCAGGCGATTCTCGCGGCCAGCGATGGCATTGCGGATCGATATGGTGTGGACCGGGATGAACTCGCGGACATCCTTGGTAATCCGAACCGGAGAGAACTCTCTGATACGATTGGTCGGTTGCTGGGAGACGACGTTGCCGACGCAGATAAATTTGAACTGTATGACCTCAGCCGGAGGGCTGAGAGTACTTTCTCGAGGAAGTACGAGCTTGCCAATAATGCCGAGGCCGCTTTAACAGAAGCGGAGGAACTTGCAGGCAAGGCTCGGGAACGTCAGGCTCTGGATGAACGCCAGATTCGCGAGGTTTCGGCTCGTGATACCGTCACCCGGTTGAAGGAGAAGGCTAGCTTCATCCTCGACATCGTCGGAGAAGACGCCGTTTCCGGATTTGTGGACGCGAACGCTGAACGACCAGTCGAATCTCTGAACCCGGCCGATCAATCATTCGCCAGATTTGCCTTTGACGCCCTCATCCCCCTTGCGAAGCACGTTCGCAAACTTGAGGGTGAACTTCAAGTCGCCTCTGATGACAACCTAAAGCTTCGTGGTTCTACGCCCGGGGGAGGTGGTTCGGGGGGAGGAAACCCAACGGACGCGGAGAGTCAGACTAAAGAACCCGACACGACCGACGGAATTGAATCCGCGGTTGACCGTATCAACCGGGCACTTCAAGGCCCCTAATAATTTTTTGCCACAGGCAACCACACGTTTCCCACATCCCGCCAAGTATTAAAAACCTTGGCGGGATTTTTATTCGTTTTTTACTTGTGTCATTATGTCACACTTGGTATTATTCCCGACATCAACCGAACGCCCTGCTCTGGAGGCCCTCTAGTTCTACGGTTTTGCCGGTCTCTGTACCACCCATCATTCAATATGCTTACGTAGGGCTACACTACGTCAAAAACCTTATCTTTATTTAACTATGTCTACATTCTCAGGCACACGCACCGACGGGTTGGACCAAATCAACGCCGTCCTCGAACAAGAAGCGAACCGTATCGGCTCCGATATTCACGCTGAAAACGTCCACATCTCGCCTTGGCTTGACCTCATCCCCAAAGGGACCTTCCCCGAAGGTATGGGTTACCGCCTACAGTCGTTGATCTACGAACGCTCTCTCCCAACTAATGCCGCCCAAAACGCCATTGGCTTATCATGGGGTGAATTCGGCGGACCGAGTGGGTTTACTTCCGGGCAGGACCACTCAGGTCAGGTCAACGGTAACGGGGGACTCCTCAACGACACCGTCACCGATTTCCACGGTCCACTTGCTAACGACGCCGCTGGTGGAGCCGCCTCCACTAACCCTTCTCGAATCGATTTTCAGAAGCGACTCGAGCCTTATAGCCTCAAGCGGGCCACCGTTTGGTCTCCCGAGATCAACGTAGATGACCTCCGCTTCGCTGCACATCGGGCCGAGCAGCTCTCTGCATCCTTTGATGCCCTCGCCGAGGGTGTTCGATACGGATGGGAAGAGCGTTACCGGGATGAGTATCAGCGCGTGGTACACCAAGTCGTTGAGTGTCTCGAGAGTGCTACCTCTACCACGCAAACCTCCGTCACTGGGGGAGACGCTACTGACAGATTTGACAATGGCACCCCATCGGCTGCCCTCGGCAATATCTCGAACGAAGTCCTCGACAAGGTATACAACACCCTCGTTCGTGCGGGTGCAGGCCGTAAAGCGTGGGGCATGGAAAATGGCCGCCCTCAGTTTGCACTTATCTGCTCCTCTGAGGCTAGCTACACCCTCCAAACCGAAAGCGAGATCCGGACTGACCTCCGGGAATCGAGCCGTGTTGACGAACTCCTCGCGCCTCTCGGGGTATCCAAAGGGTTCCGTGGGTTCTACCACATCATCGACGACCTTGCTCCTCGTTATCGTGCAGCCGCGTCTGACGCAGGTTACACAGACGGAGACTTCCTCCGCGTCGAACCTTACACGATTACCACAGGTTTAATCACCCCGAACTCGGCTTATGAGGCTGACACCGCAAAGTATGAAGTTGCACATGTCCTCCACAAGGAGGTTATGGAAGCACTCATCCCAGCACCGGCCCCAAGCGCCGCGGGTCTTAGCTTTGATCCCGTTGACTACTCCGGTAAGTTCAACTGGGTCAACATCAAGAGTGTTGACGTCAACCCCCTCGGAACCATCGGACACTTCCTCGGAGTGCTCGCCTCGGCTACGAAGGTGTTGAAGAACCGCTTCGGTTATGCGCTGATCTATGACCGCACCTCGCCTACCGCCGCCGCTTAATACATAACTAAACCAAAGAGCCCTCCTCGCCCCTACGGTGGGGAGGGCTTTTTATTTTAAATTATACACTATGCCCAAGAGCACTATACCCGCTGACAGCGCGATCCGCGATTTTCTCGACAGCACCGAACTTTCAGGGGGCGATCTTATTCAAGTCTGGGACCGAAGCACCGGAGACTGGAAGTGGACTACCCTTGCACAACTTGAAGCTTTCTTCACCGCTACCTAAGATACCATGCCTAAGTCCACACGACCGACACCATCCCGGTTGCCCAACTACATTGACGCAACAAAGCTTTCCTCCTCGGACATCGTCCGTTTGAGGGAGCGTGGTTCGGGTGCCAACAAGCCCACCACACTCGAACAACTGGACGCCTACTTCACTTTTGACGATGCCGGATCGGATTCGGGTGGAAGTAGTAGTGCCGGTGGTGGCGGTGGATCCGGATCCGGGAGTGACAGTGGGGGGTCTGGTTCCTAGAACCCCAGCCCAATGAAGTCTCCCCATCCATACTCATCCCCCGTCCGAGTGGTCCTTAAATTCCTCCAAAATATAGGGGCGAAGATCCTCGGCGGAAACTTCGGGGAGGGCCCCCGTACCGTTATTGGAACGGGCACCTCGGGGGAACCTTATGAACGGTTCGGGGATGTGGAGACATCAACACAAAAGAGGGGGCCAGTACACCACGGCTTCGCGGTGGTTCTAGGCTGGGGGTATACTCTTCAGGAAAGATACGGGTCTTACAGCCTCAGCACCCGTACCCGAAGATGGCACCTCTTCCAATCGGAGGGTCAGTGGTTTGCGTTCCACACCGAGGATCACCTCGGGTACTCCTACTACCATGGTCCGGTGGACGGTGAACCATTTGGAGTCTACACTTGCAGGTCGCACCACGGAGTAGATGCCCCTAAGACTCTCCGCGTAAATCGGTCTTATTACAATGACCCTTTTTCTGGTAGCTCGTCAAGCGGGTCCTCCTCCTCCTCCTCCTCCTCCTCCGATACGGACCCGTCTAGTGATCCCCCCAATACCGCCAGCTCGTCTAGCGGTTCAGTCTCCAATACCAGCTCTTCGAGTTAGTGGGATCCCGAGTTGCCGGGGGAGGTCATACGTGTTATCATATTGGCACCTAAACTATTCTAAATAATGTTTCAGCATATCACGCACCCCATCTCCGGAATCCTAGCGTCCATCTTCGCTTTTATGTCGACGATGCCCGAGAACATAAACTGGTTCATCCAGATGGTATCCGCTTTTTTAGGCTTGATTATTGCCGTCCTATCGGCTATAACGGCAATTGAAAAATTCATCAACCGCAAGAAAAAATGATTAGTTACATCCTAGAAAACAAAGAGCAGCTCTTCGGGGTTGTTACCGCCGTCATCGCAGC
>TARA_R110001592_G_scaffold82637_2_pt1 | contig 12431 bp, 9 predicted proteins | sample TARA_R110001592 | Tara Oceans TARA_R110001592 (sample SAMEA4398387) | marine metagenome | biome: Polar Biome; feature: [SRF] surface water layer (ENVO:00010504); material: water (ENVO:00002006), including particulate matter (ENVO:01000060) such as... | depth 5 m
CATAGGGTGTCTCAAACATCTTGAGACACTCTGCATCAAATGTATCAGCATCTGATTCTGACAGACCAGTACTAGTTAAGAACTGCGACCGATACTCTTGGTAACTGAGCTTTCCCTTGAGCAGGCTCTCTAGAACATTGTCAATCTCATGGTAAGGGTAACTGCCAAGCGCCCTCGCAATCAGGTCTCGTGGTTTCTCAGTTAATTCTTCCAAACGCTTTTCGATTCCGATAAGGCCAGGTATTAAGACCTCTGATAGATCGAATACTACTGTCTTGATCAACATTGTCTCCTCTCGAAAGCCACTCGATCTACTAAAGGACTTTAATCTTCGAAAACCACCATATTTCGCCCAAGATTTTTTGCCTTATAAACTCGATTGTCTGCCATGTTAATTAATTCAACCGCAGTATCGCCTGTCTGGTAGCTAGACACTCCTATGCTGCAAGTGATTTTAACGCCATCTTTAGTTTGACATTCACTTACTGCTAAACGAATTCTATTGGCCATTTCTTCAGCGTCTTGCAGTGTTGTTTCTGGCAGTATCGCTAGAAACTCCTCACCGCCATATCGTCCAACAGAATCTGTTTGACGGCATGTATCCTTAATTTTCGCAGCAACGCTACTCAATACATTATCGCCCTCAAGATGCCCAAATTTGTCGTTGATTTCTTTAAATAAATCAAGATCTAACATAAGTACAGAAAGATTGTGCTTGTAACGTTCGGTTCTTTTTAACTCATTATCTAAGTTGTCAAGAATTGCACCACGGTTATTCAACTGCGTTAGCTGGTCAGTATTGGCCAGCTTCTGAAGAGCCTCAGTACGTACACGTACTTTTTCTTCTAAGCTTAGATTTGCTTGGCGTAGTTCTTCTTGAGCTTCGAGCAATCTCTGATTCTGTTCACGAAGTTGAGCTACGCTTGGAATCTCGATTATGGCCGGCAACAATTTCCAAAGTACATAGGCAGTTGATATGGAAATTATACCTGTAATGAGTTTCGCCACACCGGCAAAATAGTAGTAGCCATGCCATATATTCAGAATGTTGATGGCATGAGTAAGTCCGCAGAAAGCGATAAAAGCAGCAAATAGCAAGAAAATGTGATTAAAACGCAGGTCTGTGCGCTGTCTTACTAGTTGAATCAATGCGATGGGGATAAGACCATAAGCAAGAACGGTAAGACCATCTCCCACTAGTGTCATAAAGAGTAAATCGCCTCGCCACTGCAAACAGTAACCGTGAGGCATGAAACTGCCATCCATAAAATGGTCTAACATGTTTTAACCTACTCGAGTAGCCAATTGATTAACGAAGTCTCTCACTAATCAAGAATCTAAACGAGCGATCACTTCGCAGAATATAGTTGGAAATTAAGTGTAAAAACCACACTTATAGAAAGGGTAATTCTGAAACACGGCCCCCTTTGATTAACAACCGCCCTGTCTAGCCTGCAACCTAGATTGGGTGCCATACACGTCGAGAAGCAGTGTAGTTACGGAATCCTCCACTACAAAACTAAATTGATGCCCTGGTGGGACCCTCATGAAAAACTGCTTTGTGGTTTTGGCAAAGAGTTCAAAATCTTGCCAGTCGCTATGTCGACCGTAGAGCCGGCCATCTTTAGAATAGATGGCGTAACTATCTTCTCCCTCTCCATAACACCCCACAAAGCTCCGTATATTCTCATCACTTAGCTCGACCGGGTGGCTGAGCAATTCTATTTGCTCGAGATACTGGTTTGCATTGCCCTGCCCATTGATCGCTGTGGAACTTATGTCATATGCCGTTCGATATACTTCGATGGCTTTTTCTACATTACCTGCCAAGACATAGGCGTTAGCGAGCCAATCGTAATAGGGTGCATACTCCGGGTTTAATTCGGCATTAATAGTGAAGACCGTAACAGCGCCATTGAAGTTGCCATGCTCTAGCAGATAATTTGCTAGTCCGATATAAGTCTCCGCCATTTGTAAGGCGGTACTGCCATACTTGGCTCGTAAACTCTCCTCGCGTGCCGTGAAGGCATCACTGCTAAAGCTGTCCCAACTCTCTTTGAGATAGGGAATATCCGCGAAGACAGATATCAAACCATCATAAGTAACTGACATTGGGGCTGACATATGCCCCTCCCCGCTATACTCCCTATGATCGAATCGAACCCTATCATTGCCAGAGGCCTCGATAGCCGCGATATAGCGCAGTAGCTCCTGCTTCATACCATAGCCATCGAGCTCTCCAATGCCGAAGTAGGCCGCTTTGCTCTCGCGCTGATTCTGCTTGAAGTTTTGCTCTGCGATTTTCAGGATTTCAAAATCATTCCACCATAAAGATGGGGCGGTGATGATGAAGGCATTAAAGGGGCTACTTGTGAGCATCAGTTCGTTTGACGCTAACAAGCCAGATAAAGAATGGCCGGATAGTATTCGAAAAGGATGAGTTCTGTAATTGGCATCGATGTAAGGAATGAGCTCTTGTTTCAAGAAAGCCATGAAAAGCTCACCACCTCCACTCTGTTCTGAATAGTTCAGATCTTGCGTAGGGGTAAAATCGCGAAGACGATTGGTACTAGGAATTCCTACTATGATTAACTCGGGAATACCGCGCCATTGCGCTAACATTCTAGCGCTTGCAACGGCATGCTCCATGTTCTGATCGGCATCTAACAGATACAATACGGAATAATGGTGTTGCGAGTTATCATAGCTCGCGGGCAAAGATAAATAGAACTCTCTAGTTTCGGACAATTGTTCAGAGGTAAGCTGATACCTTTCTGCGATAGAAAGCGAACCTAGCCCAGACACTACAGCCCCGCCCTCAAGATCTGCCGCCATGCATACAGCACTTAGCGATGAAACTAGCAGGATTAGTAACGCTCGGACATTTTTCATTGCGACCCCTTAGCTATATCTACTGAACGCGATAAAGACTAGACGTAGCAAAGGCAGGAAAAGTTTAGAAAAAATGGAGAACAGTAGATTTTTTACAATTCGATGTTGACAAGCTTGCGCCTAAAAATTGTTCACCGCCCAATATAGTCATGTCGCTCCCAAAGCATAGCTCACTACATGCGCTGTAAAGTGAGCGATCATCGCGGCTTCTAGGCCATGGCGCCAATATAGGTAACCGAACAACAAACCAAAAATCGCGTTCGCGCCGACAACAAATAGCACTATGTATGCAGTCAGCTCCCCTACCTGCATAGTGGCAGCTGGCAGATGACCTGCACCAAACAGCAATGCGCTAACGATGATGGCAAGCCAAATATACATTAGCTTTGGTGCGCCTTTCCCTCTTTGGAGGAATTGCCAAGACAGCCAGAGCAAGACTGTCATGAGCCCCCATCGTAAAAGCAACTCTTCTGTTATGCCACCATAGAGCACGCGTGCGAGAATAGGCACAGTGAACTGCTGTGCTGCGTTAGCAAGCTCCGCAGGTGAGGCGTAACCACCGATTGCGTAGAGACCAATTCCTCCCAAAAAACCGGCAACAAGGCCGGGGAAGAGCTGCGGTCTGAGCGCTTTTGAGATCGAGCCTGAAGTAACCGCCGCCTCAAACACGGTAGCTCTAAGACCCACTCTTGGTGCCAGCACTACGCCTAGCCAAACAGCGAGCGCAACAAACAGCGCGCTCTGTACACTACTCACCAGCAACATCACCCATAAGGGCATTGGAAGCGCTATATCAGCCACAAGCTGTGGCACTACCATCACCGTGATCACGACTACACCCAACATGCCTGCAATCCACATGTACAAGAACAGCTTTAGGCGAGACGTGTTAACGGGTTTTGTATTAGTCATCTATGAACTCTTTTGGAGAATAAGGGAGTCACTACTAAACTCTACCCCATCAATAAAGTGTTATGTCTTTCCGAATTTATTAATTTCTCCAATCAATTGGTTCGCAGCGGTGATGGACTTCCTATCTAGCTTTGCGCGCAACTTCCCTTGGCTTGCACCCGGCACACTCCCTAGAACGCGCATATTCTTGCCTTGTAATACTAGGTCGGCACTCCAGAGTTTCTGTTCGACCTGTGCCGAAGATAGTTCGATGACCGGGATCTCAATTACTTTAATACCAGTTTTCAAGAGACCCAACATTGCATCAACGGTCTGATATTCCAGAATCAGCTTGCCATCTTCTAGGCAAAGCATACCGGAGGTTTCGGTCATGCCCATGGAATCACTGGTACTGATGAGCACACGTTCTTCGCTGTCAGGGATGGCTTGCTGATTATTGTCCATCATCTGCCGCGTGCGCTGCATAGCCATGTCCACGAACTGAGGCGCATAGCGAAGCCCAGCATAGTGGCCTAGCAGGAACAAACCCCAACCAAATGTGACATACATAGCCCAGAAACTATCGGAGCCGCTGAGTAGGTTGACAGCGATTAAAAGAAGATTGATGCCAGCGAAGAGTTGAGCATGCCCTTTGAAACGTGCCCACAGGGCTCGTTCCTTATCACGGGTTTGCAGTTCTTCCTCCAATAAATGTACGGCATGATCGATTCGATCACTATCGACACCGACATCTTTGGCTATGAGGAGAAGCTCCGCGTAGTCGATCGAGTTGTCACTGTGCTTGCGACTTTCATCCTGCAAGCTCAAGCGAATGATATCGGCTACTTCGTCGCTGCTGTAACGGCGTTCCATAGCGCTTTTCTTTTGCTTGCTGTTACTCTCATCCATCGATCGGTGTCTCCTGCGCCAGGGTCTTTGTTGGTGTCAGATTCTGTGTTTCGAAGGTCTTGCAAAAACTTTGCCAGCCCCAGCACATTGAACTACAGACCTTAATCCTCAACGCCTTGCGGTCTTTTCTAGTTCAAGACCGCACTGCCTTGTTAGCGTAAACCTCTAACTAATAGTGGAATTGACACCGCTATGCGGCTGCTATGCACTCGATCTCCACACGGGTGTCTCCGCCCAGACTGATACCGACGGCAGTGCGGGCAGGCTTGTTCACCGGGAAATACTCTGCGTAGACCTCATTCATTGCGCCCCACTCCGCCATGTCGACCAGAAATACCGTACATTTCAAAACACGATCCATCGACGAACCGAAGCGCTCCAGTGCATCCTTTATTGATTCTAAGGCGCGGCGTGTTTCGGGCTGCACACCGGATTCGCCTGCTCCGCCTGTTTTGCCGGCCAGAAAGATTAAACCACCATAGCGAACAGCCTCGGAATAAGGCGCACGTGGATTAGGATTCAGATATTCGGGAGCAGCGGGTAGTTGGTCTGCTTCGGCGGCATAGGCGGTGGACAAAACAGCCTGCCCGACAAGTAGTGCACTAGAAAAAGCGAAAGCGACGATGAATTTGAACATGGTGTTTCTCCAAAGGTTATTGATTATCAAAGGGGTCAGAGTAATTTGATTAAGACACTACAAGCTTAAACTTTCAAGTTACTCTGACCCCTTTGATCCTCCTTTGATCAGAAACGGAAAGTGTAATTCAACTTCAAGGCACCGCCACTTGAAAGTGTCGAGAAACGACTGTCCCGCAGCGGACCATCGTCGTATAGCCAGTTGTTACTCCAAACTAGGAAAACATCATTCCCAGGCTGAATTATCCAGCGTAGGCGCGCGTAAACACCGACAACATTGGAAAGATCATCGTACTGCACGTTGCCTGTGATAGCGGTGAAGGGGCTCAGGTTCCAGGCCCAGGATAGGCGCAGGAGGTTGGTGTCGAAGTCACCTTGAGGCAAGGACACTTCGTTGTGCTGATAGTTGGCGGTCAGCGACATGCCGTTGCGTGAACGAATTGTGCCGGACAGGTCAACGCTATCACGGTCGCCGCCCCAGAACTCGGAGCTTTCGAAACTCACGCCACCGGACAGCATACGGCGCCCAGCCGTATTGGCACTGACAGACCATTTGTCGGATTCATAGACCCCGGGCTGGATGCGAATGGCATCATCACCGCGACCATAGATGGTAAAAGCGCTATCCAGTCGTTCAAAGTTGCGCCCGACTTCAAAGGAAGCACGGTCCCCGCTTTCAAAGTTCAACTGCAAGGGCGTGATGTCGATATTGCGTGTCAGCAGCCGGTCATCCAAGTCTGTCAAGTACTCGAAAAATATCTCGTGTTCGGTCTGGCGAATGTATTGCCAGTTTTGCGGGCGCGGCGCGATTGTCAGTGTGGGTTGGTGACGCCTAAATCCACGCCGTTCCACAAAACCAACAGCCGGGTTCCACTCTTCACCAAATTCTCGATGTGATGAATGCACGCGAATCAGGTCGTTAGGGAATGACCAGCGCACACCACGAGAGCTCCGCTCGGACGAGGTCAGATCATCACCGGTGACCGGATCGTTATGGTAAAGCATAAAGCCTTCAAATTGGGCGTTGTACTTACCCAAGAATTGCGAGGTATAGAAATCAAAGTCCGCACCCACTGTGTGGCGATCTTGCAGAGTCACATCACCGGGGGCAGCCTCCGAGGCTCTTCTCGTATAGATCATGCCAACGTGTGACTGCTGGAAAAGGCGGCGTTTCACACGTGCAACAGTAAAATCCTCGGCGCCCCACGGACGCACAGTTCCATCACCGTTTTCCAGCGTGGTATCGCCGGTGCGCACTTGGTAGACGCCTAGCTCATAGTCCCCCACCTGGCCGCCCAAGCGCGCACCAAAGTCGATTGGGACTTCCTGGCCTTCCACTAGCCCAATCCGGCGACTGAAAAAGGGGTCGGCCCAGTTGAACGAGAAAACGCCAGAGCCTTCCAGGAAGAACTCTCGTTGCTCCGGGAATCGCGTTGGGAAACGCGTCAGGTTGACTTGACGATTATCGACCTCAACCTCGGCAAAATCCGTATTCAGTGTCAGCGCCGCGCGCAGAGATGGCGTTAGTGAATAGGTCACATCAATGCCCGCTTTGGCGTCGTCGCCTGCGCTAGCACCGGCGGCAGGACCACGGCTAGTCGATACATTGACGAAGGGCTTGAGCTCGATGCCACGCCCTTGGCTGAGGCCGTTCAGACCCTGCAGTTCACCTGTATAGATGGGTCGGAATAGCCCTTCGGTCCGACGCCAGCCATTCCACAGAATCTCTTCGTTATGGCGGCGTATAGTGCGCTGGAAGTTTATCCCCCAGGCTCCTAGCGAGGGGTCGAAGTTGAGCGTTGAGAAGGGAATGCGTATCTCCGCGGACCAACCTTCATCTTGTATTGCGGTTCTGATGTTCCAGATGCCGTTCCAGCGTTTGTTGAAACCACCCCCGCCCTCGATAAGGCCATCACCGAGCAGGCCGGCGGGGTTTGTTTCGAAGAAATAGCCGGTCCGGTTGTCATCGAACGTGCTGATGATCCACATAAAACGGTCATCCGTGCCCAGTCCCGCGTCACGTTGAAGCTGATACGAGAGGATGCCTGAAGGGTCAGAGTCGTAAAGCATTGCGCCGATATACAGGGCCTTGTCGTCATAAAGAACACGGATCTCAGTGCGCTCACTCGGCTCCCCACCTTCGACCGGCTCCTGCTGACGGAATTCCGTGATGGGCTGCGCCAGTGTCCACACGTCCTCATCGAGGAGGCCGTCTAGCTCCACGCCTGCTTCGCCGGCTGTGCGGTACGCCAACATACTGGGGCGAACCTCAGTAGTGCTAATGGAGTCCTGTGCAAGGCTGAGCGGTGAAATTAGTGCCAGCGCCAGTAGTAAGGGCATTAAAGAGGGGGATTGTCCTTTATACATTCATTCTCCAAACAAGCTTATCGGGGTCAGTGTCATTGACCCAGATTGTTCGTCATTCCTTGCAATTATTCGATCAAAGGGGTCAGAGTAATTTGATCACGGCTCGAATGAATCTGAGCTTTAGTGATCAAATTACTCTGACCCCTTTGATCGTTTTGGCTTCGATTTGATCACGCACTGCTTATAACGTAATCTTGATCTTCGCCCACCTCCTCGTTCGGGTACCTGCACATGGCTTCATTCACGCTTGCTGTCAACGGCGCCACCCACACGGTAGACGTCGATTCTTCAACCCCTCTGCTTTATGTACTGCGCAACGATCTCGATCTCAAGGGGCCGCGCTTTGGCTGTGGTCTTGCACAGTGCGGCGCGTGCACGGTGCTCATCGACGGTGTAGCTACCCGCTCTTGCGTCACGCCAATTTCAAGCGTGAGTGGGCAAATTACGACACTCGAGGGCCTTGCTCAGGGTGGGCAGCTCGACCCGCTCCAGCAAGCTTGGATCGACGAGCAGGTGCCCCAATGTGGTTATTGCCAGAACGGTCAACTACTCACTGCGCGGGCACTACTGAATACCAATCCCAATCCCACCGATGCAGAGATTCGCCAAGGCATGGAAGGAGTATTGTGCCGCTGCATGAGTTACTACCGCATCCACTCCGCTATCAAACGGGCTGCACGGGTCTCGACGGCAACTTTCATCGATGCCACCGCAACGGGAGGCAAGTCATGAGTAATAAACTCCCAGCAGGGCTGCAACTACCGCAGGAAGTCGAGAGCGCCATAAGAAGTGTTAATCCCGCAACAACTCGTAGAGGATTCTTGAAAGCCTCCGGTGCTTTGTTCATCAGCGCTGGTCTTAGTGCCACCCCAGCCGGCAGGGCAATAGCTCAGGCCGCTGCTGCTAGCAGTGGGCCGTATCCACACCCCGATTACCACCAACTAGACACTTGGATCGTCATTCACCCCGACAACACAGCGACTTTTTTTGTTGGCAAGACTGATGGCGGCCAAGGCACTGGCACAGCCTTTCGGCAGATGATGTGTGATGAACTGGATATCCCCTATGCCTCAACCCGGCTGGTGATGGGCAGTACCGATACCACACCGGACCAAGGGGGCTCCGGCGGTTCCGATGGCGTGGAAGTCGATGGCTGGCCCATGCGCTACGCAGCAGCCGAGGCCAGGCGCACGCTACTCGAATTGGCCTCCGCTCGACTCAACACGCCGGTAGCAGAACTAAGCGCAACGAACGGCACGATTACGATCACCGCGAACCCTTCCCGCACAATCACCTATGCCGAACTACTTGGCGGCCAGCGTTTCGACGTCATGCTCGACGGTCGTAACATCAACAGCACTCGCGGCGTAGCGGATGTGAAAGCGGTACAAGATTTACGCGTGATCGGGCAATCGATTCCCCGTTACGACATTCCAGCCAAAGTGGATGCGTCATTAACTTTTGCGGTGGACGTCAAACTCCCCGACATGGTCCATGCTCGCAACGTACGCCCTCCTCTGGCCGGTGCCAGCTTGCAGAGCGTGGATGAAGCCTCTGTATCCGCCATGCCCGGTTTCGTTGCCGTGGTGCGTGAGGGCAATTACCTAGCCGTAGTGTTCGAGCGCGAAGAGCAAGCCATAAACGGTGCCCGCGCATTAACAGCGCAATGGACACCGCCTGCTCAGTCTCCGTTTCCTGCATCGCAAGATCTGTTCACCTACATACGCAGCCAGAGCGCCACATCCAGCAACCAAGCCACCGTGATAGGCGATCCCGATGCGGCATTTGCCGCTGCCGCGCAAACTGTAGAAGCAGACTACGATGTACCGTTCCAAGGGCACACCGCAATCGGGCCGGCCCATGCGCTCGCCGATCCTTCTGATGGTCAGATGACAATCTATTCTAATGACATGAAATCCTATGGCTTAAGGCTGGGCGTGGCGAGATTCCTAGACATGCCCGAAGACCGCGTACGGGTGGTCTACATGGATGGCCCGCAGGTGTACGGCCGCACTGCCGCGGACGATGTCGGTTTCGAGGCTGCCTATCTTGCCAATAGACTCGGCCGTCCAGTGCGCGTGCAATGGATGCGCGACGAAGAGACTGCATGGGATACCAAGGGCCCAGCCTATGCGTTCAAGCTTCGTGGCGCGCTGGATGCGGCAGGCAATCCTATTGCCATCGAATACGATGCCCGGGCGTTGGATTACAACCATGTTGGCTATAACGACCCCGATACGGTGTTGATCGCCCAGCTCATGGGCCGTCGGCCCGCACAACCTGGCCGCGGTGGTGCCGCCACGCCGTCGGTGCAATATGGCATCGCCAATCAACGCTACTCGGCGCACGTGGTCAGCCTGCCCATGATCTGGGAGACTCCGCTGCGCTGCGGCAACTTGCGCGACCCGAACGGCCCGCAAGTAACTTATGCCTTTGAATCCTTTATCGATGAGATGGCCGCCGCCGCGAACGCCGATCCAGTTCAGTTCCGCCTCGATATGATTGCCAATAGCAGCGAAGACGATGCTTTCCGCAAGGCCCGTTCACTGGCGACAGTGCAAGCCGCCGCAGATGCTTACGGCTGGGAAACCCGCCCCTCCCCCAATTCCATGCAAAGAAGTACTTCTGGCGCCTCTATAAGTAGTGGACGGGGAATTGCTTACACCTACCGCAGCGGCACCGTAGTGGCCACTATCGCAGAAGTGGAAGTCAACCACGACACCGGGCGCGTCTTCGTTAAACGCTTAGTGTGCGCCCACGACTGTGGGCTGGTCATTAACCCTACCGGCCTACAGTACACAGTTGAGTGCGGCATGTTACACGGACTGAGCCGCGCGTTATGGGAAGAGGTGCAGTTCGACACCGAGAAAGTCACCAGCGTGGACTGGGCCACCCACCCCACGATGCGTCATTCCGATACGCCGGAATCCATAGAAGTAGTGATAGTCAACGGCGACCCAAACCCCGATCGCCCGGATCTGCCGCACTACGGTGCAGGAGAAGCCAGCCACAAGCCCATGATCGCCGCGATAGCCAATGCGGTTTTTGATGCCACGGGTGTGCGCTTGCGTAGAGTGCCATTCCGCAGCGCCAGAGTTTTGGAGGCCCTGCGGGGAGAGACCTGAGTTTCATAAAAGGGGTCAGAGTACAACTTACTTAGGCCTACCCTCCACACCTTCCTTTTACGGTCGCCCACAAAGTGACACCCCCTTAACCGGGGGTGTCAGCTGACTACATTTGTATCTATCATTTCGCAATCCGTTTTGACAATCGCTTCATTGTAGAGAGGGTATTGCCGTGTTTTCAGGACTAAAAATTGTCAGAGTTTTATGTATTGCTCTCGCTTTAACAGCAGGAGTAAGCGCGAAGGCCCAAAATCTACCAGGAATCGCTATCAATGATGATGCTGTTAGCCAAAGTGCGCGTACCTTGGCCAATCTTGCCATACAAGTATATCCAGACTTGTTTAGTCAGCCTACAACTTGGCGAGAATTCGATGGATTTCACTATCGGTACTTCGGATCCAGCGGTGTTTATCTGGGTATCAAGGATCAGGACCTATATCTTCTAGGCGGACCATTTGGAGACAACCCAGCCTATCAAGGCACTATCGCCGACGCTATCGTTTTTGTTCAAAGTGAGGCAGGGACTGCATCCTCCGCAGCTTTTCAAGACTTTATAACAGCCAAGACCTCTAAGGAATTGTTAAGCTATTTTAAAAAAATCACCATGGAGTATGGCTCAAGTCTTACTCTGGGTAGCAACCCGTTTGCCAAGACAGATGCGGTCATCACAATGGAAGCATTGGGGCAAGATACTTTCCAGGGTGCCACAACTGACAGAGTTAAGATTACTCTGACGGGAAGCCCCGGATCGGCACCCTCAGTTTACGATTTGTGGATAGATACGCAGGGTGTTGTTGTGAGGCTCATACTTAATGGTGATTTTGAATATAACTCAGCCTCTGCCAAAGCAATTGGGCCTGGACTGATGAGCGCGATGCAACTTTCGTTAGCAGCAATCGAAACGTCTACTGTTAGAAGCGTGATTGCCAACGCCACCGCTAACAGCTCTGTTGTTACATCCAATACAACAAATACGACCATTGGCGGTAATCCTGTTCAATCAATGGCACTTGTTGTTTCTTCTAGCGTGGATAACGCTGTTGAACTTACGCTTAGCGATTTTGGACCATTCACTATGGCCACAAAATACAGCGCGTCATTGAATGGTGGATTCCAAAAGTCCACCAGCTACTTTCGCATCGTAGACGTGGTGCTCAAGTAAAGAAATAATGGGGGTCAGAGTACAACTTCTTAGGTCAACTCAATAACACCATATTGAGCGAACTATAAAACTTCTACTACCTTAACGAAGATATAGTTAGCACCTAAGTTAAATGTACACTGACCCCATTTATTCAGAACCTCTCGATCAAATCCGCCCTGAATGTCACCCCAAGCCCCGGACCCTGAGGCACTTTAATTTGGCCGTCCGCTTCTAGCACCGGCGGGTTCTCAAAGACTTCCCAGCCCTCGAAGATATCCGCGTGGGGCGGCTCGTGGATAAACTCTGTGATAGGGCCATTGGGCATGGACGCGATTAGGTGAATACCGCAGATATTAACTAAGCGCCGCTCTAAAGGTGCCGAGTGTGGCGAGACCTGTCGGTTATAAGCCGCTGCGAGGGTGCCAACGGTGCGGGACATTAGCGGGCCTATATCGCCTATCTCTGGC
>TARA_R110001592_G_scaffold10838_3_pt1 | contig 12417 bp, 21 predicted proteins | sample TARA_R110001592 | Tara Oceans TARA_R110001592 (sample SAMEA4398387) | marine metagenome | biome: Polar Biome; feature: [SRF] surface water layer (ENVO:00010504); material: water (ENVO:00002006), including particulate matter (ENVO:01000060) such as... | depth 5 m
TCCCGCAAAAAGCGACGCACTTAAATGATTGTTCATCGCCACTGAACTGGTTAAATCAGCAGCCGCAAATTGAGTAAGGCCAGCCGGCTTCAAAATATTTCCGGCGAGCAGCTTCTTTGCTCTTCTTTTTCTTGGACTTCCCATTAAAATACACTCCTTATAAATGGTTCTCTACACAATAAATAGTAATCAAAATTAAGTTATTCTTTTTTTAAAAACAACATCAATTATTATTTTTCGTTTGTCGACGATTTCTTCTTTTTCTTGGACGCCTTCGGCTTAAAATATTTTTTTACTGATGGCGCCGCTGCTTTCTTCGTCGCGACCTTTTGCTGGGGTGGTTTTGGGGCCTCCGGTGCCACGGGTGGCGGCGCCTTCTTCTCAACCTTCACAGCTTTTGGGGCTGGCTGGGCGACCTGTTTAGCCTTCTTGGCCTTTTCTGCCGCCTCCATTCTTTTAATTTCTTCAAGTCTTCGTTCTCTAGTCAATTTTTTAAGCATCCTTACTCTCCCAGGTTCTGATAAAATCCATTCAGCCATAGGCGAATGTTCTCTGACGAAATCACCGATATTCATGTAATAAATAGTAGCTATCCGAGCATTCTCCACGTTTTAGATAAAGCATAAGAAGAAAACCCCCATGTATCATCATATTTTAATTTTGCCATGTAGGGCTTGTTCAAAAAAATAACATCTCTGTGGGGGTTAACACCCCAACATTTAATACTTTCTTGAGAGCAGGTTTCATCGATCACCCTAATAATAAAATAAGGCTTGCCATGTTTTGTTTTCTTTTTAATAATTTCCCGGGGAATAAACCAAGCAACCTTCAAAGCTGGATCAAATTCCCCCAAGGGTGGGATTTTATGTTTTTCTAGCTTTTCAATCAGCTTTTTGTTTATCACCATGTTGAATGGAAAGATCCCCGTTAGCGAAACCAGATATTCAATCTTTTCTGTTACAGAGAAATCGCCCTCAAGCTCATATAAATCAATGTTTTCTAACAAATTCTTTTCTTTCTTGGGCCGATCAACAGCAATTGCAGACCAATAATGTTTAAGCCCTGAAAATCTCTCATCCATTAAACAATTAAGTGCCTGACTGCGAACAAGCACATCAAGCGACTTCTTATTTAATTTAGAATAAACAATATTTTCATTAAACAAAAACTCTTCTATTGTACGAAATGGGCGATTTACAACAATCTGTTCGACTGCCTTATCTCCCAGTCCCTTGATGGAGGTAAGAGGCTGGATAAACGTTTTACCATCTTCACCAATTTCCCACACACTGCCCGACTTATTAATATCTGGCAACTCTACTCGATACCCAAGGCTTCGCACAATGTTAATAGCACGTTCTTTTTTCCCTTCTGGCTCTTTGTCGAGATAAGCGGCCATCCACTCAGCGGGATAGTAATTAAGAAGATGGGCACACTGATAGCTAAGAATAGAATAGCTGACTGCGTGGGACTTATTAAAACCATATCCTGAGAAGTATTCAAAAGTTTGCCAAAGTTCTTGGGCTTGTTGAATCGTGAGTCCTTTTTCTTCACACCCTTCAACAAATTTGTTATGGATCTTCTTTTTCTTTTCATATGTTTTACCAGTTGTTCCCTTCTTAGTGAGTAGTTTGCGGAGCATGTTGCCCTCGTCAAGTGAAAGGTTTTTACCCAGCTTATGAGCCAGCAATGCAATCTGCTCTTGGAAGATAAGAAAGCCGTGAGTTTCCTCAGTGACCTCTTTTACCAAAGAATGAGCATATTTAATATCCTGTGGTCTTTTCTTCGCTTTTACATAATGATTGTGTACCTTCGCCGACAGCGGGCCGGGCCGATAAATCGAGGTAATTGCTGAAATATCAATAATGCTTGTTGGTTTTGCTTTCTTGCAAAAGCCTTGAGCGCCACCTTCTGTAAACTGGAATACGCCAGCCCACTTGCCTTTATGAAATATGTTTTTATAGACCTTTTGGTCATTAAGATCGATTACATCGGGATGCAAATGTTTGTCATACCAGTCCTTAACATCTGAAAAAGTTGGTGTCTCCACGCCATGATGCCGGCGAAGGATGTGCTTGATGCAATCCTCAACCATTCGTAATGATGCAAGTCCGAGTATATCAAACTTGATAAAGCCAAGAGGCTCAAGATGTCTAACATTTTGTCCTTCACTCCAGGGGGTTTGTCGCACCCCTCCGCTATTAATTAGTGGCATTTGTTTATTTAATTCGTCGGCAATAACCACGCCACCAGCGTGCCGACTAACACTTCTAACCTGACCATAAAGTCGATCAACGTGAGTAGCAATGTGCGGATACTTATTTAAGAATTGTTTAAGAGTTTCGCTGTATTCTTTCACTTCCTCAAAAGTAGGCGTGTAAACGCCAGCAGTTACCCCATGTGCCTTCTTGGCAGCAGGAGTAGCTTCTTTAATCATTACAGAGGTTACTTTATTGACTTCCGTGAAGTCGACACCATAAAACTTAGAAATGTCCTTAATTAAGGATCTAAGCTGCAATGTATTAAAATTAGAAATGGGCACAACTGTATTTTCGCCCCACTTCTTAATTAAGAATTCTTTTAGTTTCATCGGGTCACTAACATCATAATCAATATCAGGATAGTCTGTTGCGTCCTTCCGCAGAAATCTACTGAACAACAGACCATACTTTAATGGATCAATCCCTGTGATACCAAGTACATACGCAACAAGACTGCCAGCAGCAGAGCCGCGACCAGCGCCGACCAATTGAGTTTTCTTGGCTTCATCACTTACCGCCTTCATAGTTAAAAAGTATTTAGAAAAGCCACGGTCTTTAATAACCTGTAGCTCTTGCTTTATTCGTTCAACGTAGTCTGATTTACTGTTGAATCCATATTCTCTGAGCCCCTCGTCACATAATCGATCAAGTTCTTGATTGGCGGTACTTCCGTCAGGGACCACAAAATCAGGAAGGCGAACAGTATTATCAGGATAATAATTGTCGATACGCTCATGAGCAATTCTGTAAGTTTCTTTGATACTCTCGCGTACCAATTCGTCGTCATAATTTACCTCGCATTGTTTTGAATAATTTTTATAAGATTCCCACATCTCATCACCGTTCTTGGGATAAAGCTCATATTTCAGATCTTCGCGGCGTTGTGGCAAAATGTCTTCTGCATAGTCGGGCTTGCTAGCACCAAGCCACCCTAACTGCTTGTAAAGCTCTCTGTCTTTAAAGGTGTCTGGTGTGGGATAATGACTATCAGCGGTTGAAACCATTCTGCAATTTGTTTTCCCAGCGGCTTCAATAATGTTTTTATTAATTTCATGTTGTTCTGGGATGGAATTCCATTGAAGTTCACAGTAGAAACGATCTCCAAAGATAGATTGGAACCTCTCAACGGTATCAACCATTGCTTTTTGCACAGTTTCATTGCCTTCCTCTCTATTGTTCCAATAACATTTGGACAAAGGGCCACCCATACATGCTGATGAAACAATTAGCCCTTCATTGTGTTCGGCCAACATTTCGTAATCCATGCGCGGATAGCGATAAAAGTTATCCGGATGAAATGATTTGGAAACCAATTGGAAAAGATTGCTCAATCCTTTTTGGTTCTGTGCCAAGATTACCAAATGAGCGCGGCGATTCAAGATGTTCTTCTCTTGTCTTTTGGTTGCCGTCTCATCTTCGATGGCCAAAGACATGCCTTCTTTTTTTCTGTTCTTTTTGGTTTTTTGTACTTCTTCGTACTCTTCTTTCCACTTTGTAACACTATCAATGAAATACGCTTCAATCCCATAAATTGGCTTGAACTCTTTACCTTCTGACTGCATCTTCTTTGCGTGTAACACTTGATGGGCTAGCCCATTCATATTACCATGGTCTGTCAACGCAAGAGCATCACAACCATTTTCATAAGCAAACTCCATATGGTCTTGCGGATACCCCAAGCCATCAAAAACACTAAAGCAGCTATGTCCATGCAAATTTACAAATGGAATACTAGATGTCTTAACTTTATTCACAACACTCCTCCATCTCTTCCTGACAATTTTCTAATTCTTTGTGCACCTGATCGTAATATTCATCGAATATCCACTCAAAAATCCGGCGCTGGTCGTCGTTTAGCCAAACAAAAGAAGTCGGGAGTCCCGCGTTCATAAGCAATGGCAATGGAATCTTATTGTATTCCTTTTCGTATTTCATTCAATCTCCGCTATGTGGTTCATTTTTCCTAAAGGGCGCATGCGGAAAATCTTTCTTTTTGGCATTTTAACACTCTTGCTTGAGCTTAAAAACTCGCGGTATTTATCCCATCCATCAACGCGATAATACCAGTCTGTAATCTCCCCATGCGCTCTCTCTATTATATACGATTCTACGATTTTGTCAATAGTAAAGAACCTAGCGGAATACTTCTCATTTGCTGGTTGCCTCTCTATCCATTTACCACCACTCTTAAATTCACTGAGCGCTTTATAGGCCGGGGTGTTTGTTTTTCTAACGTGTTCTTTGAATGCCTTTAAGTCTTTCTGCCCAAAAGTAAAGCCTAAATATTCACCATCCTTGACAGTTTGGCCATCATAAGAAAAATAAAAATTTTGTTCTGATGCTATTTTTTTTCTATACTTTTGTACCTCCCAAGGATTATAAACACCAAATGGAAAGGCAACGTAAAACTTATTTGGAATAAGATGCCGACTAATTTTAGAAGCTGAACGGTTAGCATTCATGGCCGCATTTATAATCCCCCAACTATAACTATCTCTCTTATCAATATCGTTCGGGTGATTTGGACAATAAAAAATAGGAATATATCTTTTATGTTCTGAAGCGAACGTGGCGTAGTGTCTATAGTAATAAATTGGGTCTTCAACATATTCGCCAATTGTATGACGAATTAGCTTAACTTTATCATTATTACAATTAATCCAAATACTTTCGCAGCCGGCTGACGCGCACTCTAAAACCGCTCTATGTAGAGCAGTAAACCCATCATCGATCGGCATCAAAGCATCATCCCAAACGTATCCGAATATCGATTTTCTTTTTTCAACTGGGATAATTCCAACCGTATGGAATATTCTATTTGATTCCACCACTCTTTCTCTTTTCCAATAACAAACTCAATATTATCATATTTTGTACAAGCTGATAAGTGCTTAATCCTTTTAATTCTTTTAACATGATCAAACCTTAATCTTCTTTGAGCAATCCCCGATCGCAAACCATGGTGCTCTAGAAGGTGACGAAGCTTAAATTTACTCAAATACTCTGAGTACTCTTCGTTTTTTAAATCTCTTTCCTCTATTTCTGTAATCCCGTAAATTTTAGTTTTGCCGATGAAATGTAGCTCTTTTAAAAAATCTTCTTCATCATTACAAATATATTTATGGCGATGCTGTTCGCAAAATACTTTTTTGAACTGATCAATTAATTTTATTTTTCTCTCGCTTTTAAAGGGCAGTCTCCTTATCTGTTCGGGTTCGAAGACATACAGCCTCTTAAAAATTATCTCTTGCGATGATCTATTGTTTATTATAACTCTTAATTTATTTTTTTCTTCCCAAACAATATCTGTAATTAAATTAGAAAAAGGCTTTAAGCCGCGCATAGACAAAACAAACGACAATGAATTAAATATTTTTTCTTTTGTCTCGCCATCAATTTTTTCAAAAGGCAAATAACATTCTGAGGATGTCGATATTAATTTTACACCATGTAGATAAGAAAAAAGGTGGGAGGCTAAATTGCCCCCCACCACCAAATTAGTACATTTAATTTGTCCATTTGTGAATTTCACTACACGACAGTTCCCAACACATGATTTTCTAAAATTAAATGATGTGTTTGATCACTAATATTTACTTCGCGCAACATGTGCCCCTCTACAAGCAACTTAGATCCAGCCGCCAATACATCAAAAAATTTACTATCCTTTGCAGTCTCAATCAATGAAACAACCTCATATTCATTTTTAGTCGCCACATCATCAGGCAAATAAAAACTTGATTCGTTCGCATCGACATCCGTATCAGATACAATATTTACCAACAGCATTCTATTTACCGGTTTTAGCATTTTTCAACTCCCTCTTTCTAAACTCTTCATTTAGTTTTGTAGCCTTAAGGTACGCAACCTGTTGTTGATGCTGCTCAAAATACTTTACAATAAGAGCAGCACACACAAAAACAAGACTAATAATGGCTAGCACCTTCATTAGTCACTCTCCTTCTCGGCGAAGGAAAGGTCGATCGACTGATAGACCTCCATTAGATTATCAAAGTCAACCTGCGACTCCCATAGGCGAAAAGCCTTCATTGCCAGTGAAATTTCTTCCTTCGAAAGCCAGCGGTTGTCAAGGAAATTCCTTCGTAGATCCTTGCGCTGGTCGCGATACGGCTTCATGCAATCTTCAATTGCGGCCATGGACTGAATGTATTCAGCTAGTTTTTCTCTTTTTTCATTTTCCATTATTTTTCCTTTATAGTACGTTAGTGTCTTCTGCAATCATGTCTACGCTGCGGCCAGTTGTGTAAGACCACCTATGAAACATAACGCCCGATTTGGTGACATCAACCCGATGGTACCACACCAAATCATTGCCGTTTGTTGGCTTCCCCTCTTCTCCACATTGAGGACATATTTTCTTTTTCTTAGTTTTAACTCCATATTTTTTTTCAATCTTTAAGCAATACTCGTTTATCTTTTTGTTCATTTAGAGAATTCTCCCTTTTTTCTTCTTCGTCTAACAGTATAACAAGTTCCTTATATTTTGTCAATACCTCGGAAGTGGTCATTTTTTCTCTCTTTTTAATGTCCTCGATCAATTCACTTACCTTTCCCATTATATTCTCCTTTTAAAACCAATTAACTTTCCATTTACAATTTTTTGCTTCATTCCAATACACAAACTTTTTAGCTTTTTCTAAAGAGTAGACCTTTAGCAATTCTTCACCAAAGGTGGTTTTTTTTGGTTCTAAATCATCTTCCCACTGAAAATGCCACCACTCGGCACCCCCGTAGGCGCCCCCCTTAAAAAAGCTGCGCCTAGCTGAAATTCTTCGAAATCCGTGTGCTTTCGCCACTTCAGTAAAGTTAAAAACCCTGGCTGTTATTTCTCTTGTTTTAAGAATTGTATATTTTTTGCCTTTGGAGTTTTTCCTTGTAACAACGTAAGCTGCTTCAATTGTTTGTTCCGGAATATCTGTATTCTCTGTCTTACACCAAACAGTCCACTGTCGGTTCCCGGCATTTTCAATCAAATAAGGATCGGTGCTGGGATTTTGCATTCCTGTTGGTAGCGCCATATCAAACGCTCTGCCAACATAATGCATAGACTTCTTACTCCTAGAAGGATTGGCCTTTGAGGCCAATGGCCTCTTGCCACCAGCAGAAGTTACAATCCCACCAAGAATATGAACTTCCCGGTATAGTTCATTATAAGACTGGGCAACATCAGAGCGTAATGTCACTCTTGTATAGCCGCCTCTATTCTGAAACTTATCGGCTGGGCAACGAACCCACTTAAGTTTTGTTGCGCTGTCTTTGACTTCTTCTAGAGTTGGCGCCAAGTTTAAATGAAGTTCAATTTTAGGTGTGCCCAGAGACCTATTAAGCAAATTTGCAGTCGAAGGGCCGACGACGCCATCAACATAAACTTTTGACTTCTTTTGAAACGCCTCTACAGCATCTTCAGTCATACTACCAAAATGGCCATCAATTGGGCCAGGATGGTATCCCAAATAAGCCAGCCCTTTTTGTAGCTTTTTGACTAACTCGTTTTTATTTCCTTCACGTAAAACCATGATTAGAATCCCCCTATCTAATTTATTTTTTTTTATTGGGTCGCATTTTTATTTTTCCGCACGGCTCTACGCAGCTAAAACACCCAACGCAGAAGCCGTTCTTTTCTCTTTTAAAATTTCTTCCCATAATATAATTATATAAGTACTTACTTTATTTTATGAGCCGCATGTATATCGGCACTTTTAGTTAGAGTTGCATCGGCAGCCATATCAACACCAATGTCGGGCACATATACCTTCCCTACAGAACACCCACAGCCATTAGGAAGGGTGGATGAATTAAAGGGATCGGTGCTTAGGTTATCGCAATTGCATGGATCGCCGCAACTACAAAATAAAAATAAAAATAAAAGTAAAAATTTTTTCATTCGTCTTTATCCTCTTCCTCTCTCTCTTCTAAAATAAAGTTTTCAAAGCCCTTGTGCTTTATTTCTTCTTGTAAATATCTCTTATTTCTCTTTTCCCATGCTTCAATTGGATCTCTCCAAACAAATTCACATGGAAGTTTCCTATGTCTTAAAACGTAAATAGTTTTCATTTCTTCTCCAAAATAATATAAGGTTTACCTTTCCGATATTCTTCAAACCAATTTGGTATTTTGTTCTTTGGATATCTCATGTTTGGCTTGCTTGCATAATATTTTCTATAGGACTTTACAACATTGTCACTTCTAAAATATTCAGGCATCGCCAACAACAACGGTGTTGGTTCCCCATTCTTAAACCTCTCTGGTTTATATAACTCTTTAATTTTTACAAGAACCGCTTTACATTTATGATTCTTGCCGAACCTCTCTTCGTATTCCTCAATCATCGATGCACAGTGCCTCATTAGATTTTCAAAGTTGGCAGAGCTTTCTGCTGCCCACTTACACGAAGGATGTTTTGGATTAAAAGAGCGGTATGGAGCTTTAATACCCTGTTCATTCAAAACAGTTGACAGGATCTGACAAGACTCTAAAATCATCTTGACAACTCGCATATTATCTTGCGACTTTGCTGATTTAATCCAATCAACCTCTCCCGTTCTTTCATCCCCTTCTATAGCAAATATATTCATTTTTTCTCCTTTGTGGTACTCCCAGAGAGAATCGAACTCTCGTTACCGGCGTGAAAGGCCGGCGTCCTAACCGCTAGACGATGGGAGCGGGTGAACATTTAACCGTCTGTTCCACTAACGTCATCAGGCGCTGAGACAGTATCAACCTTGGTAGCCGTAGCATCATCGGGTGAATCTACTACGTCGGCTGATGGCTTCTTGCCATAACAGACCTTCTTACAGTGTCCCGCCGAACCCTCACAGGCTGCATAACAAGCACCCTTCTTGCGCTCGCCGGAACAATACGCCTTACATGTGTCGCCATCAATACCCTTCTTGGCACAAAGATCCTGACAATCCTTGGACACAATGCCGGTATTGCTTACGTCAGCAACAGCATCTTCGGTGTTACACACCTTCTCTTCCTTGTCGCCGCAACTAATTGCTAAAAACATAAGTGCGACAAACATAAATGTAATAAAATTTTTCATTTTATTTTCCTCCTTGAAACTCTAGATGGTCCTTTATAATTGTTTGGTCCGCGATGGAGGAGTTGAACCTCATTGGGCACCACCCGGCCTAATTTTGCCAAAGGCTTATAAGACCCCCGCCGGGAACATCGCGGTATATATATCGTATACCACTAAGCGGCAAAAGTCAATCCTTATCTCCCTTAAGCATATTAATTTCCTCTTTTAGCTGATTAATAATCTTACCATAGCGTCTTTCAGCATTGTCCAGTTTTGTTGTCTTTGCTTCAAGTTCGCTTTTTATATCATCTATGACAAACCTGAAAGCAATATTTTTTGTAAATTCATAAATTAAAAATATAGTATTAATTGCTATGAGACCCCAATAAAACTTTTCATTCATTTTCTTCCCCGAACCATCTTTTTTTCTTTTTGTTTCCGCGTTAATTTTTTAAATTCGTATTCTGCTTTTTGAGCACTTGATCGAGATTGATATAATTCATAATAAACCAAATTAATCGGCCTTCTGGTCTTTGTATATTTTGCGCCTCGCTTGCTTGTGTTGTGCTCATTGAGCCGTCGAGCAAGGTTTGTTGTTATTCCTGTATATAGTGTATCATCACCACATCGGACAACATAAAGATACCAAATCTTCATGGGGGGCCTTTAGTCACTCCAAACATAATAAAGTGCAGCAATAATTACTAAACATCCAATAGCAACTTTTATTTCTAACATTTTTTATCTCCTTGTTGTTGGTAGGACTGGAGGGATTTGAACCCACAACCAACGGATTAAAAGTCCGGTGCGCTACCGTTGCGCCACAATCCTATAGTACGAACGGGGGGACTTGAACCCCCAAGCCCACAGGGCGACAGATTTTAAGTCTGCTGTGTATACCGATTCCACCACGCTCGCATGATACTATTATAACGCATTGCGGGACCCCTGTCAATACCCAACTCACTCGTCGCAAGTCGGCTTCTTAAAAGAACTAATCGCATCTTTATATTTTAATTTTAGTTTTTTAAGGTCTTTTAATTTTTCTATATCAACCCAAGTAACGCGACTGAGTTTAGACAATTTGTCTACTTCTTCATTTAGTTCTTTGTGCTTTTCTTTTAGCTCTTTTAGCTCTTTCAAAGTCATTTTTAATCCCATAAAAAAATGAGGCACCTGTAACCCCGTGCCTCCCTGCGGTCTGCTTGCGGCCTAGTGGAATCACCCCCTGTTCGGCATAAATTACAAGCATATTAGTGGCCTATCATATAGGCGATGTACATCACCGCGCCGACTGAAAATATAATCGCCGCGATGGCGTCCACCATCTCTATGCTATTCCACATTTAGAACTCCCATCGGAGTTTGTACTGCTACTTCCCAGCCGCTAAACAGAGAAGGATTTTCTTTGTTTGCGGTCAACAATTCATTAAGAGTAATCTCTAGTTCTGCTGACACATTTGTATACCCGCGCTTGTGATCCCAATGATCTGTGGTTACATTAAGAAATCCACACTCATACCAATTCTCTGAAATTGCTGCAGCAACATACTCCTCAAACTCAAATGAGCCGCGCTCATAATCATCCAAGTAGCCTTCATCGCGAAGTTCTTCGATGACCGAATTATTCGCCAAATGTGTGCTGGTTGCCAAATTAGCTAAATTAGTGGCGATTCCTGTTTCAGTTACAGTTACGGCTTCGTAGCCTTCGCCCGTGTAATGGACGATCTCGGCGCCGCCCGCAGTTGTAAGAACAACCTTGGAACTTCCATCCAAGTTCATTTCTTGCAGCTTATTAAACCTGTCATTATTTAAAGACAACTTCATTTTTTCTCCTATATAATTTTATTTTACCTTTTTCTGAGCGTTTCAACAATGCTATTCATGTCTTGTGTAACATATGCTTGAAACTTTTTAAGTTCATTTTCAAGAATGGCAATTTTATCAGTTAGATTAGATATTCTAGCACTTAATTGTCCTATCTTGTCACTCTGCTCTTTCATGTTTCTTTTTAATTGTTCTTGTGTATCCCTACCCATCTTTTCCTCCTTTAGATAGTACCCCCGGCAGGATTCGAACCTACGACCTACGGCTTAGAAGGCCGTTGCTCTATCCAACTGAGCTACGGGGGCTTAAGTAATTGGTGACTTTGGATCATATGTAAAGCCCACATCATTAACTAACATTATATACCATATTTGATTAGTTTTTACTCTCAATTCGCCTGAAAATTCAAACGCTGCGCGGCCGGCATGGCCAAAATCATTTCCCTTTACTATTTTGCATCGCACTTCACCGGTTTCGCTATTTTGAACCCATATGTGCCATGTCCGCTTTTCTTTATTCATAGTTAACTTATGATAACAAAACAGTGGTGCCCTGTCAAGTAATTTCGCACCCTGACGCAGCACATGCTAATTCGCCCTGCAGGTCCGTATTGTCGTCTTCTTCAACAACTTGCATTAAATTTACTTCCGTGAGAGCTTCCACCAGCACGTCGTACTTTTCTTTGGAACAATCTTCAAATGGGGCTTGTTTATAAGTGTGCTCCGAATAGGGCAGCACAGAGAGCCCATTATATTTATCTCTGTTTTCCCACATCCACTCGCCAACATCATTCCATTCGGCATTTTTAATCGAGATGGTCGCCGAAACATTGTGAGTGTTTTGACCTTTTCGATGTCCCGGCTTAACCCATTCAGTTGATACTGTCGAAACCCTTTTTAATAATTGTAATGCAGACTCATGTCTAGTAATAGCATTTTCGGGAGCTTTTTGAGGAACTGAAATAACAGCAGTGTCGTGTGGCCTGAAATATTCATCCTCTACTAGCTCTGGATGATTTAAATACAAATACCAATAAATCGCCTCATTTTTACCGACCCTAATTCGACGCAAATAATAATCATTATGCCATGCATGAATTCCTGAACTTGTTCCTAGAGTTAAACTTGTAGTGCCGGCCGGCTTAACAGTAGTGCAACGAGCGGCAGTTTTAATCCCCAAAATTTTTGCAATTCTGGCATTTTCTTCTTTTACAACCTTCGCAGCCTGTGTCATGTCAAGATTAACAACTTTGCCCGACGCAATTCCCGTCATAGAAACGCCTAT
>TARA_R110001592_G_scaffold66503_2_pt1 | contig 12417 bp, 10 predicted proteins | sample TARA_R110001592 | Tara Oceans TARA_R110001592 (sample SAMEA4398387) | marine metagenome | biome: Polar Biome; feature: [SRF] surface water layer (ENVO:00010504); material: water (ENVO:00002006), including particulate matter (ENVO:01000060) such as... | depth 5 m
GCGAGGCCTGCGTGGCCACCATGCGCCAGAATGACCTGATTGCCCGTCTGGGAGGTGAAGAGTTCATCATCCTGCTACCGGAAACGACCCTTTCCGAAGCGGTTATGTTGGCAGAACGCCTACGCGAGAAGATAAAAAACCTGCGCTTGCCGGAGCTAGACACAGGCCACTTCACCTTTACCGCCAGCTTTGGTGTCAGCTGCGTCGTCAGGGGCGACGACCTCGAGTCGATGCTGGCTCGGGTCGATCGGCTGCTCTACAAGGCCAAAAACGACGGCCGCGACAGGGTGGAATGTGCCTCCCCGAACGAGCAGCCAAGCTAGCTCCCGGCTAAGACTGGTCCTTGACCTGATTTATCAGCGCGCCGTAGCCCTGCCCTTGCATCTCGGCCAACGGAATAAACTTGAGCGCGGCCGAATTCATGCAGTAGCGCAGTCCGGTAGGCGCCGGGCCATCGTCAAATACGTGGCCCAGATGCGAGTCTGCATAGCGGCTGCGAATTTCGGTCCGGACCGAAAAAAGACCTCTGTCCTCTTTTTCAACTATACCGTCGGAATCAATAGGCTTGGTGAAACTCGGCCAACCCGTACCGGAGTCATACTTGTCACGGGACGAGAATAGAGGCTCACCGGATACCACGTCGACATATAGCCCTGCTCGCTTCTCAGCATTATATGCGTTTCTGAAGGACGGCTCGGTAGCGTCCTCCTGGGTAACGCTGTATTGCTCTTCGGTCAACTGGACCTTGAGCATCTCGGCACTCGGTTTCACGAAGGTGTCGGGATTAAAGCCCTCTTCCTGATCCTGATGCCCAAGCGACCCATTAATACTTGCCGGACGATACTTGGAATAATCCACAGCCTGATCCTCGCCCCAGACTTCTTCGATGAACTGATAGCGCCCCGAGTTGAAGGTATAGAACTGATAGCGCAGCGGGTTTTTCGTATAGTAATCCTGGTGATAATCCTCAGCATCGTAAAAGGTATCGAAAGGAACTATCTCGATGACTACTGGCTCGTCATAACGGTTGGAGGCTTCAAGCGCTGCCACCGAGATTTCCGCAGCCCGTTTTTCGGTCTCACCGTTATAAAAAATCGCTGGTCGGTATTGTCTGCCGCGATCTACATACTGGCCATCAGCATCCGTCGGATTAGCGGTTCGCCACAGGGTCTGGAGCAATCCGTCGTAGGTAATAACCGAAGGATCATAATAAACCTGAACGGCCTCGGTGTGACCCGTTCGCCCGCCTGAAACCTGTTTGTAGTCTGGGTTGGCCTCATCGCCGCCGCTGTATCCGGACACAGCTTCAATCACACCAGGCACCTTTTCGAAGGCGGCCTCGACGCACCAGAAGCAGCCGCCTGCGAATGTGGCAATCGCCAGCGTGGAATCAGCCGGCGCGTACTTCGAAGCCATTTTCGAACCCAGGTCGCTGGCAGCGTTCAGCTGGAACCCGGCCAGGGCTACGATAACTGCTGTGGATATCGGTACAAGATAACGCTTCATGATGGTGTCCTTTTGCAGTGTGAATACCCACAGCTTGCGCGGGATTGATCACAACAAAATCCGCGAGTTATCACGATTTCAAAACATCGTTTGCATCGGCTGGATTCATTGGTAAGCGTATGCAAAAAACGGCACCACCGCAGGTACGGTTTGCAACACTGATATCCCCGCCCTGTAGCACCATTATTCTGCGCGCTATCGCAAGCCCAAGCCCGGCATGGCCTGCCCCACCAGAGGCTTGACCCCGATAGAAAGGATCGAAAATATGCTCCAGATCCTGCTCCGGGATGCCCGGACCACTGTCTTGTACGCACACCTGTGGGAAACCATCCACCTGACCAACCACCACTTCAATGCGTCCACCGACGGCACTGTAAGCAATAGCATTACCGATCAGGTTATCCAGTACACGCTCGGTCATGCCCAGGTCCGCGAAGGCAACCGGCATTGTCGGATCGCCACTGAGCGTGAGTTCCAACTGACTATCACGCGCCACCTGCCCATGCTTCTGAACTACATCGTGCGCCAGTTCGGCAAGCGGAAACGGCTCCGCTACTGGCTGTTTCTCCCGAGCCTCCAGTGCAGCGAGCTCGAAAAGATCTTCTACCAGATGGCTTAGACGTCGGCCTTCCTTGAGAGCGATATCGAGATAACGGTCCTGCTCGTCCGGACTGAGTCGCTCACGTCTTAATCTCAAGCTTTCGATATACCCCTGCATCGCAGCCAAAGGGGTACGTAAATCATGGGATACCTGGGCGACAAGTTGGCGGCGTTGCGCATCTTTTTCAGTTAATTGCTCGATCTGGGAGGTAATCCGACGGGCCATATCGTCGAAGCTCACACCCAGATAATCTATTTCGTCACGCACCACTGGTCGCCTGTCACGCCAGGTGACACGGGGACTCTGGCTCATATTACTGTTCTCGAACTCTTGCACCAGACTTGTCAAGGAGGTCAGGCGGCGCGTCAACAGCCGGAAAATAATCAGCCCGGTGACCATGACCACCGCCAGACTGATAAGCAGTGCCCAGGCACTCAGTGCCAGTAACTGGCTGCCGCGGGCCATGGTTTCTGCGGCGTCGTATTCCTCCCCGCGCAGCACCACATAAAGATATCCCTGTGGGTTATCGGCAGAGGGTACTGGAGTGACGGAAAAAACTTTTTGCCGGTCATGGCTACGGGGGTCGTCGCCCAGTACCGGATAGAGGCCAACGTTTTCCATCAATTGACGTATAGGCACCAGCGAGACCTGCTTGCGCTTGATTTTCGCCGGGTCCGCCGAGTAGGAGAGAATACGTCCATCCATGCCCAGAAGGTAGATTTCGATGCTGGGATTGATGGCCATATACAGCGCGAACAATTCTTGCACGGCCACTCGGTCCAGTTTGCCTTCGCTGACCAGATTCCTGTCCGATACCAGACTGGTTGCCAGATCCCGGTGCAATGCCTGATTGACTGAGGCGCTGTAATCGCGCAACGAATACAGACTAATGAAGGTGTAGAGCAGTCCGACGGACAGCAGCAACACAAACAATCCAGCAGCCAAGCGAGTGTAAAGTGTTTTCAGCATGGATCATTCGCGGAAGCGATAGCCCACCCCCCAGACGGTTTGGATAAATGACGGCTGAGCCGGGTCTGTTTCGATCTTGCCACGCAGACGGTTTATGTGGGTATTAACAGTATGCTCATAACCTTCATGGTTATACCCCCACACCGCGTCCAGCAGCTGAGCACGACTGAACACCCGACCCGGATGCCGGGCAAAGTGCCAGAGCAGGTCAAACTCGCGTGCGGTAAGGTCAACCGCCTGGTCCCTTACAAACACTCTCCGGCGAACTGGATCAATACGCAACTCGCCCTCGACAAGCTCTTCATCACAGGCTTCCGCCGTCGGCGCCGACGCCATGGCATCGACCCGCCGGAACAACGCCTTAACCCGTGCAGACAATTCGGCCACGCTAAAAGGCTTGGTTAAATAGTCATCCGCACCCATCTCCAAACCCAGCACACGGTCCAACTCGGTGCTTTTGGCCGTCAACATCAGCACCGGAACATAACCCGGACCTGAGCGAATTTCACGGCATAACGACAGACCATCCAATCCGGGCAGCATCAGGTCAAGAACGACCAGGTCGATGCCCCCGGCACGAAAACGTTCAAGCCCGGTATCACCCCGATCACACAGAATGGGATTCAGGCCAAGCTCGGCCACATGAATACAGACGAGCTCACCAATCTCCGGATTGTCTTCAACGATCAATACGTTTCGTGTCATAGACTCGAGGTACCTGGCAATCGCTGCATTAATTCATGGCATCCGATTTCTGCATGCCTTCGTGATCCATGCCGTCTTCCATCTTGTGATCCATACCCTCTTTCATACCCATGCTCTCATCTTCCATGTGGGTGTCCATGGAGCCCGACATATCATCTTTCATCATCTCTTGATGCTCCATCGACTTCTTCATGTCGTCCTTCATCATGCCACCGTCGGATGCCATATCAGCTGCCTGACTAACGCTTGCCATCAGCCCTAACAAACACATTGCTGCGATTTTAGTCATGTTGATCATAGTCATTTCCCCAAGGATAAGTGCCTACCGGTAGGGCAGGCTCGACACCATCCTCGGTGCCCACCATCACGAGGGCATCACCTGCTGGTAAAGAGTGTATCGCGGAAACCTCACGAATGTGTCACGGACGGCGCTGAGCCCTATCACGATATGGAGTGGAGAAGGTCCATTGTCATTCAGGGCCAGTCAGTGTCTCAGGCGATAGATAGAGGTCATCGATGTTTCGCAACAGTCGGTCATTAGCGGCCCTCACACTGCTGCCTCGACTAGTCCATACTATATTCATGTATGCAAGCTACAAGTAAGGACACAGATACATGCCGAATAGTTCAGTGCGCTGGGATCCAGACAGATTTTTTGACGATCTTCCAATGAAAGATACCCCCGGCATCAAGCTGCTGCTGGATCGGGCCGGCGTGCTTGTGGCAGGTCGGGGCGAAAGCATCGACAAAGTTCTTAAGCCTGACCAGCATATGCTCGGGCAGTCTATCGACACACTATTCCCCGAGACGTCCGGAAACAGCGGGCTACGAGAGGCCCACGCTAGCGCTTTGAAGGGTAATTCAAAAAGCTGTCGCCAACGAGTCAGTGGTATGGATGTGGCTTGGGAACTGATCCCGGTGAATACAAAAAGAGGCGGGGAAGTGCTGGCGTTGGCTATCATTTTAAGCGAAGACCATCCCCAAGAGAACGATGCACAAGAACGTCGGATTATGGACCGAACCACGGGCATTCCAACCCGGCAGGCGGTGCTGGCAAAGGCTGATGAAATATTTAACCGCCAGACCGACATTCAATGGGCCATCGTTCGGCTCAAAATTGTAGGTATGCGGCGCATTGGCCAAGCCCTGGGCCAGGATATGGGTGAATACGCGCTCCATCAGGCTGTCGGGCATGTTGTAAGCTCGCTAGCCGAGGGCGAGTGCGTTGGCCGGGTAGATGGCAACGAGTTTATTGTGCTCATCCACCATAAAAATGACGACGATACCGTTGAGCGTATTCAAGCCATGGCTTTGTTGTTCGACGAGCCGCTGAAAGTTGGCATGCTCCAGTTCATGCTTCAATTAAATGTAGGCATCGCCCGCTACCCTCAAGACGGCATAACTGCAAAGGATCTGGAGCGGCGGGCCATCATCGCGCTTGAACGAACTCGGCGTTCTGACTTCCATTACGCATTTTTCAGCCTGGCTCTAGAGGATCATGTATTAGTCCACAGCTGGGTTCCGGCTGAAGCCACGCGCGCCCTCCGTGAAGCTGAATTTGAGCTGCACTATCAACCCGTAGTTGATACGCGCACCGGGGAGACAGTTTCAGTGGAGGCTCTGATCCGCTGGCAACACCCGTTGAGGGGGATGATCTTGCCCGGGCACTTCATTCCAGTAATTGAACAAATGAAGCTTATCGTCAATCTCGATCTCTGGGTGCTTGAGCGCGCGTGTCATGAGGCGATGTCCATGGGCAAGCCGGTGGCAGTAAACATAACTGCCAACACCATAATAGCTCCAGATTTTTTGGAAAATCTGGACAGGATCTTGGCTCAGAGCACGCTGCCACCACGCTGGCTGACTCTGGAGCTCACAGAGCGAGTATTCAGCTCACCTGAGTTGGTGCTAGAGCCGTTAAAGGCAATTCACGAGCGCGGCGTGCAAATTGCTGCCGACGACTTCGGGGTGGGCTATTCGTCATTATCTTACCTTTGGCAATATCCGCTCGATAAGCTCAAGCTTGACGGCTCTTTTATCCGTGCGGCAGCGCTCGATCAGCGGGCTCAGGACCTGGTAAAGGGACTTTTGCCGCTAATAAAAACCTTGAAGATGGCAGTCATTGCGGAGTGCGTGGAAACGGAAGATGATCGTGCCTGGCTGCACGAAGCCGGCGTGTTTTTCCAGCAGGGATATTATTTCGCACGACCGGCCCCTTGGAAGGGTAACGGCACAATTGTCGCGCCACTTTCAGACTCCAAAAAAGAATAAGAGTGAACCCCCACTAGCGAACAGTTATCGGCGATGGCTGCTATCAAACCGGGGTTGATCGCCAGCCCACTCGCCGGGGTAGTCGGCTAACGGCTCAATCTGCTTCATATTACCCGGCGCTCATCCGGCCCCGGGGGAGCGCTCATAAATGTATTTACCCATGAGCAATACGCACTACAATTTTTTCACATCTACCCGACAGTCATTTCACACACGCCTGAGTAAATTCGCGCCATCTTAGTTATCTCCTCAGGTGTTCTGTGAGCGAATCAACTCCAAAGCGTTTAGCAATAAGCCACAATATTCTGACCATGCTGGTTGCCCTCTGGTTGATGCTGAGCATGAACCTGCCGTTCTGGCGCACCGTCTGGCAGGGTGTCGGCGGACTGAGTAACGATAGCCTAGGGTTCCTGCTCAGCCTGCCGCTATTTGTCTGGATTTGGCTGTATGTATTGCTCAGCCTCATGGCCTGGGGGCGACTGACCAAGCCGATGTTGTGTCTACTGCTACTGGTGTCTGCTGGAGCCAGCTACTTTATGAACAGCTACGGCATTGTTATCGATTACAACATGCTTACCAACGCCATGCAGACCGACAGCGACGAAACAATGGAGCTGCTCAATGGCGGCTTGTTTCTCTGGCTGCTGCTGTTAGGCATATTACCCGCTGTACTGGTCTATCACGCGCCGATTCGCAGTATGAAATGGAAGCGCGAGCTGGCAGGCAAGTTGGGCAGCATGGCGTTGCTATTGGGGGTGTTTGGCGTCCTGGTGATGAGTCAGTACCAACCCTATGCCTCATTGATTCGTAATCACCGTGAAGTACGCCTGATGCTGGTGCCCTCGAACGTAGTGGCCGCGGTACACGGATACTTGAAACGCGAGCTAGCCACGCCCGTCGCACTTGAAGTGGTCGGTGCCGATGCCCATCGGCTCAGCGCAGTAAGCGCCACCCACCGGCCGCGGGTCACCGTACTGGTGGTCGGTGAAACGGCCCGCGCTGCGAACTTTTCGCTTAACGGTTATGAGCGGCTTACCAATCCGGAGCTGGCGCAACGCGACGTGATCAACTTCCCTCGAGCCTCTTCCTGTGGCACAGCCACGGCGGTGTCGGTGCCCTGCATGTTCCAGGACCTCGGCCGGGTAGATTACCAGGACTCGATGGCACGTAATCGCGAAGGCTTGCTCGACGTAATGCAGCGAGCCGGCGTAAACGTACTATGGCGCGACAATAACTCAGGCTGTAAAGGCGCCTGCGATCGAGTACCCACCGAAGATGTTTCGCACCTGAACCTCGAGGCGTTCTGTGTCGATGGCGAATGCCATGACGAGGCCTTGCTGCATACATTACAGACCTATCTGGACAAACTGACGCGTGACACCCTGGTGGTACTGCACATGAAGGGCAGTCATGGGCCCGCTTATTACAAGCGATACCCTGTCGCTTTTGAACGGTTTGTCCCGGTGTGCAAAGAGGTACAACTCGATCGCTGTGATACCGCCAGCATCGTCAATGCATACGACAACAGTCTGCTTTACACCGACCATGTACTGGCCGCCACCATTGATTTGCTAGGCAACAATGCCGCGCGTTTGGATACGGCGATGCTGTACCTGTCAGACCACGGCGAGTCGCTGGGTGAACACGGCCTGTACTTGCACGGACTGCCTTATGCCATGGCACCAAGCGAGCAAACGCATATACCAATGGTCCTGTGGTTCTCTGAAGGCATGCAGCGCAGCAGCGGCATATCCACCGACTGTCTACGCCAACAGGCCAGTCAGGAGGTATCGCAAGACAACCTGTTCCACTCGATGATCGGTCTGATGGGCGTTCGCACGTCGGTCTATCAGCCACAACTGGATATTTTCCGTTCCTGCATGCCGGCTACAGTGGCACAGCAGGTTGCACACAGCGAACCAAGGACTGACTAGGTCAGCGCGTGCAAAAGATCATGTTTTTTAACCTGCTGAATCACTATACAGAGACTATCAAGAGGGTAGCTTCAATGACGCAATGGTTAGTAGCAGCGCTTGCGCTGTTAATTACGCTCCCAGCTCACTCGGTTGAGATTGTCCGGCCGAAACTGTTCGGCTGGGTTGAGGAAGGCATTCTTCTACCCGAAAATGTCTCAGTGAAGATCAAGCTCGATACCGGCGCGTTGAACTCTTCGATGGACGCCAAAAATCTGGAACGGTTCGAGAAAAACGGAACGGAGTGGGTGCGCTTCAACGTCGAATTTCAGGACAGCGATACAGGCGAAATAAGCAGCCTCCCGTTTGAGCGCAAGGTGGTTCGGAACGTAAAGGTGCGCGGTGCGGGTGGTGCGGAACACCGGCCTATCGTGATGATGGAGATGTGTATCGACAATGAAGTATATAACGAACAGTTTTCACTGAAAGACCGCAAGAAGATGATTTATCCCGTACTCATCGGGCGGCGCACACTGGAAACTCTTGGCGCTGTGGATGTTTCTCGCACCTTCACCACTGAGCCACGGTGCAGTTAAGCCGCTTTAGTTGACTAAAGGCTGGGAGCCACTTATTAAAGCTTGGTTCCCAACAGGATCTTAGCGATATGCACATAATCATTTCATTACGCCGCTGGGCCAGTGCGCTTAAGCGCCAGGTTCTGACGCTATGGTTCTGCTACCGCCACCCGCAAACCCCTTGGTTGCCAAAAAGCGTTGCGATATGCGTAGTGGCCTATGCGTTAAGCCCAATAGATCTGATTCCGGATTTCATTCCGGTGTTGGGCTATCTGGATGATGTCATTCTTCTGCCATTAGGCATTCTGTTGGTGTTGCGGTTAATGCCCGCAGATATTCTTCAGGTGTGCCGAAGTCGTGCCAGGGCGTGGGAACGCAACGCAATGCCGAGACCGACAATCGAGTGGATGGCCGTTTTAATAGTGCTGATCTGGATGCTGGCGGCTGCAGGCCTATGGTTATATTTCGCATAGCTCGTTAGCCTTATGGCTCGGCCATATAAGCAACACTATAGAACAGTATCTACTTTCACGAACAAGGATTTTTGCGCCGCCTCGCTCACCGCCACAACAGCTGGATGAGTGAGCCTGCGCTCCACGGAAATTGCGTAGTAGCTAAGCATGACCTCATCGACGCACCCAACAATCTCGGCGCCATATTGTTCCCTAATTTCATCACTCAATATTATCGGCGCGGGGAAAATACCCACACCGGCCTTGCCAAAGGCTTTCATTAGCGCGCTATCGTCGAATTTACCAAGAATACGCGGCTGGATCTGGTGCTCGCTGAACCAGTGCATCAACGGCGCCTGAACAGCCGCTTTATCGCCTGGAAGTAAAAAAGGAGCGCATCTAAGGGATCGAGGAAAATCTACCCGGTAGCGCACGGCCAATTCCGGCACCGCATAAAAGGCGATGGCGCACTGCCCCAGCGCGTGATTGTAGCCTTTCACTCCAAGCTCTGAAGGCAGCGGTCGATCCGAGATCACTAGGTCAAGCTGATGAATGGCCAATTCTGCGAACAACCGCTCTAACTTGTCCTCGTAGCATATGAGGCGCACGGATTCAGAGAGCCCCATGGCTGGCGCCAATAGCTGGTAAGCGAGCGTTTTTGGCACTGCATCGGCAACCCCCACCCGAAACGGCAGCTCACCCCCTGTAGCCCCACTGAGTAACGATTGTTCTAGCTCATAGCCTATCTGGAATATCTCGTCGGCATGGGTCAGTGCCAGTTTTCCCGCAGACGTCAGCTCGAGTCGCCTACCGATACGGCGAAACAAATCCGTGGTCAATGCCCGCTCGAGTTCAGCGAGTTGGCCACTGATCGTCTGAGGGGTGAGATGCAGTCTTTCAGCTGCACGCTTAATGCTGCCGGCTTTGGCAACGTTCCAGAAGTAATAAAGCTGCTTGTAATTAAGCATGGTGCAATCAGCCCTTCAATCAGTCTGCAACGATGTATTCGCAAAGAATAATCTGCTTTTCTTGATGCATAAGCAATTCTAGTATCGCACCTTGAAATGGTCGGTCCCCCTCAGGATCGCAAACTGCAGGTATGAACTGCCTGCTCAACAAGAGGGTGCTATGAATAGCGTCAAAAGGGAGCGGTTGCCGGCACAAGCGGCATCGAGGTTGAAGGGAATACGCTCGCGCACCTGGATGATTCTGGGGGCAGCGGTTCTGGCTTTTATCGGCCTGCTGATCTGGACCGTCATTGCGGCTCTGTCCTGGCTGTTTAGCCAGGTAGCGACTGTTTCCGACGTAGGCAAACGCTTTGCCGACGAGGCTGTGACACAGGTCGAACAGATAGCCCCAGGACTGCGCGAACAGGCCGGGCAGTGGGTCCCAGCAGGTGTGAAAGACCAGGCTAACAGATGGCTGCCCATGTTAGGTGCGGACCTACCACCAGTCGATGTCAGTGGCACCGATGTTGGGCCAGTGACGCGTTTTCCCGGTTTGGTGCGTAGCCACTTTATGCACGAAGGAAAAATCAATGAAGTGCGTTACACGGGCAACGTACCATTCGCGGCGGTACTGACACACTACGTCCAGGGCTTTGCTGATGCGAGCTACGCTCACGAAGTGATCTCCGCCACAACCAGCATCGAGCAACACCGTTTCAAGGGTAACGGGCAATCCATCGACTTTTCATTACTGCGGCATCCCGGTGCTCAGATAGAGGTTCGCTTGAGGCTTTCGTCTTCGTGATGGTTGAGGTACTCGAGTCGATGAATCCTCGATGTGGAGCAAAGTGACATGCTTTCTGCTCATCCACATTAGCAGAATCGACCCATTGCGTTGTTCACCCAGCACGGCAAGGAAAAGGTGCTTACGCACAGCAACACCCCAGGTTTCCGGATCGTCGAGCGCATAGCGGGACTGTCGCGCATGCATTGCGGTGCGCCAACCCGCTGTGACTATTGCGACCCTTGAGCTACTGATCAGGCACAGCCCACTCACTACGATAGCCAAGCTGCCGTTGATACTCCGACTAAAAGTAGAACTTTGGGCCACTTGCTTATCTCGCGCGGCATGCGCGCGCTAACGCTATTTTGAGGATTTGAGATGATTAAAATTACTGAACATATGCGCAGGTACTCTTCTCAAGTGGTAGACGGCCTCGAAGCCACTCCCGCTCGAGCGATGTTGCGAGCCGTTGGCTTCACCAACCAGGACTTCAAGAAGCCTCAGGTCGGTATTGCGTCGACCTGGGCCAATGTCACCCCCTGCAATATGCACATCAACAAGCTTGCCGAAGCAGCAGAAAAAGGCGCCAATGCGGCAGGGGGCAAGGCGGTCATATTCAACACCATCACTGTTTCCGACGGCATCGCCAACGGCACTGAGGGTATGAAGTATTCTCTGGTGTCACGTGAGGTCATTGCCGATTCCATCGAAACCGTCGTTGGCTGCCAGGGTTTCGATGGCCTTGTTGCCGTGGGTGGCTGCGACAAGAATATGCCTGGTTGCCTTATTGGTATGGTGCGATTGAACCGCCCAGCCATCTTCGTTTATGGCGGTACTATCAAGCCCGGCAGCGGTCACACCGACATCATCTCGGTGTTCGAGGCCGTAGGCCAGCAGGCCAAGGGGGAGCTTGATTTGATCCAGCTTAAGCATATAGAGGAGACAGCAATACCCGGACCAGGCTCCTGCGGCGGCATGTACACCGCCAATACAATGGCCTCGGCCATTGAAGCACTGGGTATGTCGCTGCCAGGCTCTTCGGCACAGGAAGCCATCTCCAGCGACAAGACCTCGGACTCCTACCATGCTGGCCAGCAGGTTCTGGAACTGATCGCTCGCGACATCATGACGCGCAAAGCCTTCGAGAACGCCATCCGCGTCATCATCGCGCTGGCCGGCTCCACCAACGGCGTTCTGCACTTATTGGCCATGGCCCATGCCGTGGATGTGCCGCTGACGTTGGACGACTTCACGGCGATCGGCAAGACCACGCCGGTGCTGGCTGACCTGCGCCCGAGCGGCAAATACATGATGTCTGAACTGGTTGCCATTGGCGGTATTCAACCGCTGATGAAGCGCTTGCTCGACGCGGGATTACTGCATGGCGATGTGCTCACTGTGACAGGTAAAACGCTGGCCGAGAATCTGGCCAACGTCAGCGACTATCCAGCCGATCAGGACATCATCATGCCGTTCGACAGGCCCATCAAAAAGGACTCGCATCTGGTTATTCTGCATGGCAACCTCGCGCCAACCGGCTCGGTAGCAAAAATTACCGGAAAAGAGGGGCTGCGCTTCGAGGGTACCGCGCGCGTATACAACCGCGAGGAGGAGGCACTGGCCGGCATCCTCAGTGGTGAAGTCGTTGCTGGCGATGTCATCGTTATCCGTTACGAAGGTCCCAAGGGGGGTCC